>Ga0302186_10000593_pt1 | contig 32001 bp, 20 predicted proteins | sample II_Bog_E1_2_FD_198782 | JGI IMG/M metagenome (GOLD analysis project Ga0302186, IMG submission 198782) | Peat permafrost microbial communities from Stordalen Mire near Abisko, Sweden - II_Bog_E1_1 | ecosystem: Environmental > Terrestrial > Soil > Wetlands > Peat | place: Sweden: Abisko... | reverse complement strand
TTGTTGAAATAGAAAAACTCCTTGAACTTCCAAAAAATGCTTCGGATAATAAATTTATAATGTCTTACCAAAAAAAACAACATGATCTGGAACAAAAAGTCTATGAGTGGGAAATTCTCAGTGAAGAATTAGTCACAATTAAAGGCGTAAATGACAACTAAATTGATTAGGTTGAACAGTTTTATAGAACCAGGAACCAAGACAATAGAACCAAGACAATAGAACCAAGACAATAGAACCAAGACAAAAGACAAAAGACAAAAGACAAAAGACAAAAGAACCAGGAACCAAGAACCAAGACAAAAGTCAAAAAAATCAAGAACCAGGAACCAGGAACCAGGACATAATTTAAAGTAGTTTAATGTTTTGCAAATTATTATGTCAGTTTAATTTACTAGTTGTATATAAACAAATCGAAATATATAATCCCGGATACCCTGCATAATCTTACAAAATGCGGAATACCGAACGCGGAACACTGAACGCGGAACGTGGAACATCAAACCTTTCAAACTCTTCAAACTCTTTACACCAATGTCAACACTCTATTTAATTCCAACATCACTTGGCGATACAGATTTTAATCGCATTTTACCGGCATTCAATACGGATATAGTGTCAGAACTACGTTTTTTTATTGTTGAAGATGTTCGTTCAGCCCGTCGTTTCCTTAAAAAAACGAGTCAGGCTATTGATATTGATAGTCTCACTTTCTTCATTCTCAATCAACATACTACTCCCGAAGAATTGAGTAGTTTCTTGCAACCCATGTTTGATGGAAATAATATGGGAATTCTTTCAGAAGCAGGTTGTCCTGCTATTGCCGATCCCGGTGCCGACGTGGTTGCAATGGCTCAAAAGAAAAATTTTAAAGTTATTCCTCTCGTTGGACCTTCCTCTATTCTTCTTTCGTTGATGGCTTCCGGATTTAACGGACAAAGTTTTGCTTTCCTTGGATATTTGCCGATTGAACGTACAGAACGGGCAAAAGCACTGAAAAAACTTGAATCAAAAGCTTATTCCGATGACCAATCACAGATTTTTATTGAAACGCCCTATCGGAATATGAAAATGTTAGACGAAATTTTGCAGACTTGTCAGTCGAATACACGTCTTTGTATTGCAGTGGATATAACACTCGATACAGAATTCATTAAAACCAGAACCGTAAAAGACTGGAAAACCCAACTGCCTGATTTAAATAAACGTCCCTGTATCTTTTTAATTTATAAATCATAATTTATTGACAGGAATATTCTTGCTTCTTCCGAACCGGACAATTCAATTTATTGATGAAATACGTTCAACCTTCCTAATTATGAATTATTAATTATTCATCTTTAATTATTAATTTGTCATTGCTTATCTTTACATCAATTTTAGTATTAGATATACTTCTTTGATGAAAGTAAATAAATGATTAAAAAAATTGTTCCAAATCCGCTCACACTTCAATCGATACTGAATTATTCAACAGAGCATTTTGCAAATCAGCCATCTGTTTCGTTTGTTGATGGTACACCAATTACCTACTCAGAACTCAAGATTCAAATTGATCATGTTTCTGATGTCCTGTTTTCTCTTGGTTTGAAAAGAGGGGATAAAGTTGCTCTGTTAAGCCACAATATGCCCAATTGGGTGATAGCTTATTTCGCCGTTGTCTCCAATGGATTGATTATTGTTCCCATCTTACCCGATTTCAACCGTGAAGAAATTGAAAATGTGCTGACCCACTCAGAATCAAAGGCAATATTTATTAGCGAAAGATTGTTATCCCGAATTGAAGGTCTTGTCTTTCCACTTTTAGAATCCAACATTTTACTCGATAATTTGACTGTCCTGAATGGAAATCAAAATATGGAACTAATAAAAGAGAAAATAATTGTCAAAGAAGAAGATACAGCTGCCATCATCTACACTTCAGGTACAACAGGTAGATCAAAAGGTGTTGTACTTTCGCATAAAAACTTGACATTTACGGCAATGCAATCGTTTACTTTTCATCCGATTTCAAGTTCGGATATTTTTCTTTCATTACTGCCATTATCCCATACCTACGAAAATACGATTGGGATGATTTATCCAATCATTTATGGAGCTTCAATTTATTATTTGAAAAAACCACCTACTGCTTCTGCATTATTACCTGCTTTAGCTAAGATCAGGCCTACTATGATGCTATCGGTGCCACTTATAATGGAAAAATTATACAAGACTCAAATCCAGAATAAATTCACCGGAAACCGGTTTAAACGAATGATTTATAAAAATTCTGTTTTCAGGAAAATTATACATCATATTGCAGGGAAAAAGCTGTATGAAACATTTGGAGGACGATTGGCTTTCTTTGGAATAGGTGGTGCAAAGCTCGATTCACGGGTTGAACGGTTCATGAAAGAAGCACATTTTCCTTATGCAATTGGCTATGGATTGACCGAAACTTCACCTTTACTGGCAGGTGCCGGAGTTAATCAGACAAAAATCCAATCAACAGGGTTTGCAGTTCCGGGAGTTAATTTGAAAATAAATAATCCTGATAAAAAAGGAGTAGGTGAGATTTGGGCAAAAGGGCCTAATGTTATGAAAGGCTATTATAAAAATCCGGAAGCTACAAGTGAAGTACTTTCTCAGGATGGTTGGTTTCGTACCGGTGATTTCGGGAAATTTGATTCAAGTAAAAGGTTGTATATTAAAGGAAGGATGAAAAGTACAATTATAGGTGCAAGTGGTGAAAATATTTATCCTGAAGACATTGAAAATGTGATAAATAATTCGCAATATGTAGTTGAATCACTTGTAATTGAAGAAGATGGATTTTTAGTAGCAAAAGTGCTTTTAGATTTAGATGATCTTGAGAAAAATATTGAACATATTAAATCGGCCTATGAAGAAAAGAAAGAGATAGGTCGACAGGCTATACGTGAACTGGACGAAAAATACCATGCATGGAGTCAGAATTTCATGAAAGAACTGAATGGAAAATTAAATAAAGTTTCGCAGATTAAACGTGTTGATATTATGGGAGAACCTTTTGAAAAGACAGCTTCACAGAAAATCAAACGTTACTTATATGAAAAAAAACAGAAACATATTAAATTGCATGAAAAGAAAAAGAGTTAACAATTAGAATTGTCATTAATCCTTGTTGATTATAGAAACTTCAGAACAGGACAAGAACTCCAACCCTTTCAAACTCCAACCTTTTCAAACCTTTCAAATGGAGTATGCGATATTCCGGTTTATCGGAACCTTACAAACTTCAAACTCTTCAAACCCATAGCACTGTACGGTCAATGTTTAATGCTCAATGCTCAATGCTCAATGCTTCATAGCCCTGTCAATACTTCTTTTATCCTCTTTTTCTTTAAGTGTCTGGCGTTTGTCATACGTTTTTTTACCTTTTGCCAGTCCGATTTCTAATTTTGCCAGTCCTTTATCATTGATAAATAGCTTAGTTGGAACAATCGTATTTCCTGTTTCTTTTGTACCCCGAATCAATTTGTTTAATTCCCGTTTTGTAAGCAGAAGTTTTCGGTCACGTCTTACATCATGGTTATTATAGGTACCGAAGAAATAAGTAGCAATATGCATATTTTTTACCCACAACTCATTGTTGATAAAAGCACAATATGTTTCAGTCAATCCCGCTTTCCCATCCCTGATTGATTTTATTTCGGTGCCGTAAAGCTGAATTCCGGCAACATAACGATCAAGAATCTCATAGTTGAAAGTCGCCTTTTTGTTGCGTATAAGTATATTCGATTTTTTAAACATCGTTTTTTTTATTTGTCAGCAAAAGTAAGTATATTTTTTGTTTCTGAATCTATTTTGTGTCAAGTTTGAATTCATAAAGAACTCATTTTACCTGGAAATTCTAACAATCTATGCTTCCATATGTTTTTCTTAAAGCCATTCATCTAACTTGAAGAGTAAAAAATTATCGCATATTTTCAACTTTTTATAAAATATGATTTTTCCTTTTAAAAATTGATGTATATTTGTTGTCCTTTTTAAAACTGTTGATTTCATCAATGAATTCAAAAAATAATTACTTTTAAGAACCTGATTTTACACGTATGAAAATGGATTCAGAAATAAAATTAACGATTACAGGCTTGGTTTATAATCAAACTGTTGTTGGAACTTATGGTCTGGTGTTGAGTGAAGAAAATGGAAACCGCCGGTTCTCAGTGATGATTGGTGAGCCTGAAGCACAATCTATAGCACTGAAGATGAATAATAAAAAATCACCAAGGCCCTTAACTCATGATTTAATAAACAGCATTTTAAATTCATTTGATGCCATTTTACAAAAAGTAGTTATTTACGATATGGTAAATGATGTGTTTTTTTCGGAATTGCATATTCTGAAAGAAACAAAACCGATTATTATCGATGCTCGAACGTCTGATGCTGTAGCATTAGCTGTCAGGTCTGATTGTCCTATTTTTATTAAGTCTGAAATTCTCGATATAGTAGGAACAGAAGTTGAACAACCTGAACCTGAAGAGCCTAAAACAGTTCTCCCCGAAAACGATGAAGATTTATCTGATGATGACCTGGATTTACTCACTGTTGAAACGTTGGAAGAAATGCTTGATCTTGCTTTAAGTAATGAAAAATATGAATTGGCAGTAACCATTCGTGATGCTATTAAACGAAAAAACAAAACTAAATAAATAGCTTTGAATTTTGAGCATTTAGTAAAGAACCAAGAGCCAAGGATCAAGAATAAAGTAACAAGTAACAAGAAACAAGAATGTAAGTCGTGTTTTAAATCGTCTAGTGATTTTACAATTCACAATGCCTTCTCCGACCTTTTCCGTCGTGCAGACACCTTCTCCTAAAAGAGCAGGAAAAAGGAAAAGTATTTGAGAGGGCATTATGTTGAAATAGATAGATGTTTATTTAATTATGACCTGCTTTATTTCTTTTAAGCCTGATAATATAAAATACGTACTAAATAATAAATCTAATAATCATGGGATTAAAGCTTCGATTGACAATTATGAATTTTCTCCAATATGCCATTTGGGGTGCATGGCTTATTTCACTGGGTGCATACCTTGGTGGAAGTCTGAAATTTGAAGGATTTCAAATCGGAAGTTTCTTTGCTACTATGGGTATTGCATCATTATTTATGCCGGGAATTGTAGGAATTATTGCCGATCGTTGGATTCCGGCTCAAAAATTACTGGGTATTTGTCATTTCTTAGCAGCTACATTTCTTGTCTTTGCGGCACCTCAGACAGATTATAAAACTCTCTATTCATTGATTCTGTGCAGTGTCATGTTTTATATGCCAACTATTGCATTATCCAACTCAGTTGCATATCACGTTTTAACTAAGGGTGGTTTTAATATTGTAAAGGATTTTCCACCAATACGGGTATGGGGTACAATAGGATTTATTTGTTCAATGATATTAGTTGATTTGTTGGGCTATGCTCATTCTTCTTATCAATTATATATGTCAGCCGCATTGGGATTTGTTTTAAGTTTTTATTCTTTTACCCTTCCAAATTGTACGATCAGTTCCACTGTTAAAAAGAAATCATGGGTTGATTATATGGGATTAAGAGCATTTGCTCTTTTTAAACAGAAGAAAATGGCAATTTTCTTTATCTTTTCCATGATGCTGGGTATGTCTCTTCAGATAACAAATGCATTTGGGAATGAATATCTTACCAATTTCTTTGGTAAGAATATACTTTACAAAGGTACTTTTGGTGTAGAGCATGCCAATATTTTAATTTCTCTTTCACAAGTTTCAGAAACGCTGTGTATCCTGCTCATTCCATTTTTCCTGAGGAAATTTGGTATAAAAAAAGTAATGCTGATCAGTATGTTTGCATGGGTTTTGCGTTTTGGATTACTTGGAGCCGGAAACCCCGGCGGTGGAGTATGGATGTTGGTTCTTTCGATGATCGTTTATGGTGTTGCATTTGATTTCTTTAATATCTCAGGCTCCCTTTTTGTAGAGAATGAAACTGATTCTTCTATCCGTTCGAGTGCTCAGGGTGTTTTTATGATTATGACAAATGGTTTTGGAGCATTTATAGGCTCTTATGTTGCCGGTTGGATCGTTGATAAAGCAGGTTGGCCAAATTCATGGTTTATTTTTGCCACTTATTCGTTAGTCGTTGCTATAGTATTTGCGTTAGTATTCAACTATAAACATGATGCAACCCAACTGAACAAAATCAAACATTGATATATACAGTAACTAAAAAAGCGGAAAGTATAAGACTTTCCGCTTTTTTAGTTACTGCCATTATCAATTCCTGCTACCTTTTCATTTGAAACAATCCGAAAAACATGTACAATTTATTCATTTACAATTTACAATTTTTCAGGAGCCCGGTATTTTATCATTTAATCAACCAATTAACCATTCAATCAACAATTCAACTAATCAACCATTCTAAAAAGGTACTTCATCATTTCGTCCGGTTCCCTGGAGCGGATTTGAAGGAGTTGTAAGAGCTCCTTCTCCGTAAAAATTGGATCCGCCTTCATTCATTTTCGAAGAGATAACCTGATACCCGCCTGAGTTGAATGGATTGTCATCTTTATCCCTGTCATCTTTATTCATAAATTTGGCATAGGTGTTTTTAAACTTCAACTGGACATCCCCTGTGGCACCATTACGGTGTTTCGCAATGATTATTTCAGCAATGCCTATTAACGAATTACCCTGGGCATCTTCTGTCAGATGATAATATTCGGGACGGTGTATAAAACATACCATATCAGCATCCTGTTCGATAGCTCCCGATTCACGTAAATCGGAAAGTTGGGGACGTTTGCCTTCCAGACCAGAACGGCCTTCAACACCACGATTCAACTGCGAAAGGGCTATGATGGGGATGTCAAGCTCTTTTGCCAGACCTTTCAATGAGCGTGAAATTATACTTACTTCCTGCTCACGACTGCCGAAACTCATGCCACTGGCATTCATCAATTGTAAATAGTCAATTATCAGACAGCAGACATTATGCTCTTTAACCAACCGGCGTGCCTTGCTCCTGAGTTCAAAAACCGATAAACTTGGCGTATCATCAATGTAAATAGGAGCATCAATCAACTCTTTTATATCTTTATCCAACTTTGTCCATTCCTCATTGCTCAACTGGCCATTCTTGACTTTTTCACCTTCCAGTTCACACACATTCATGATAAGACGGTTCACTAACTGGACATTTGACATTTCAAGTGAAAAGATAGCGACAGGTTGATTATAATCAACCCCCATATTTTTAGCCATTGAAAGGACAAATGCTGTTTTCCCCATGGCTGGACGCGCTGCTATGATGATTAAATCGGAACGTTGCCATCCAGAAGTAATTTTATCCAGGCTGTGAAATCCTGATGTAACTCCACTGGTGCCTTGTTTTGTAGCTGCAAGCTGCATTCTCTTGATTGCTTCATCAATGACAGGACTAATCTGAGTAACATCCTTTTTAAGATTTCGTTGTGAAACTTCAAAAAGGAGACCTTCGGCTTCCTGCATCAAATCATCAACATCCGACTTGTCATCAAATGCTTTTGTCTGGATTTCGCTTGAGATGCGTATCAGTTCACGTGCAAGGAACTTCTGGACTATGATCCGTGCATGATATTCAAGGTGAGCTGCTGACGATACTTTTGCTGTTAACAACGTGATATAATACGGGCCACCTACATCATCAATCGTTCCACTCTTTCGTAATTGTTCCGTCACAGTATGCATATCAACCGGTTCCTGATGCATTGCCAGTGTCATAATAGCTTCAAAAATCTTTTGATGGGCTACTTTATAAAAACATTCAGGTTTCAGAATTTCTGAAATAAGAGAGTAAGCATCTTTTTCAATCATGATGGCCCCTAATACAGCTTCTTCAAGTTCAGGGGCCTGGGGAGGCAGTTTACCAAACTCATTTGCAGGAACAGGAGCAGGGGTTGTTGGTTTTTTATTATAATTGCGTTTTTCAACCATTATTTTATTTAAAGTTTTAGGAAATACAATTTGCAATTTGTGGGTTTCAAAAGTACAAAACATTTCTGTAAGAAAAATAAAAACATTTCAACAAACTGTTGATAACTTCTGCCAGAATTGCCTTTGTGCTCTAAGTTAGTTGTTTCCAGTATTAAAAAAAATGTATATCTTTGATTTAAGTTTATAAAACAATTTTCATTTACAATTTTAAATTTACAATTGGTAGATGAATTAGCCCATTTACCATTTTATCCTTTACTATTTATGATATTTACAATTGATTGATGATTTGTCAAATCAACCAATTAACCAATCAACCAATTAACCAATCAACCAATTAACCAATCAACCAAACATCAAATGCTAACATACCCTAATGCAAAAATAAATCTAGGCCTGAATATTGTTGAACGTCGTACGGATGGATATCATAATATAGAAACGGTTTTCTATCCTGTAGGTTTAAGTGATGTTTTGGATGTTCAGACATCGGATACGTGTCTGGATTATAGTTTTTCATCCAAAGGCATCGAATTAGGTGGTGATCCCGAAGATAATTTAATTGTAAAAGCCTATCGTTTGCTGCGTTCAGACTATCAGTTTTCCGCTATCGATATTTCTCTTATAAAACAAATACCATTTGGTGCCGGATTGGGAGGCGGATCTTCGGATGCGGCATTTATGCTTAAAATGTTAAATGAGATCTTTGAATTGAAAATAACGAACAGGAAACTTGAGAAGTATGCTGCACTCCTAGGTGCCGATTGCCCTGTATTCATTAAAAATAAACCCATATTTGCAACGGGAACAGGCAATGTATTTTCTCCCATCAAAATCTCATTGAAAGGATACTACCTGTTGCTTGTTAAACCTGACATTCATGTTTCAACACCGGAGGCATATTCGCTTGTTATACCCGAAAAACCTCAAACGTCTCTTGTGGAGTTGATACAAAGGCCCATAACCGAATGGAAAGATACTATTAAAAATGATTTTGAAAAATCAGTATTTCCAAAATATCCGGAAATAGAGTTAATTAAAAAATCGATGTATGATTTGGGTGCTGTCTATGCATCCATGTCAGGCTCCGGTTCTTCAGTTTTTGGAATTTTTGATGTTGTAATTCCGGAAAATACATTGTTTGACAATTATTTTATGACAGGAGGAATATTACAATAAATTTTACAACAAAAAACAAAATTGAAATAGATTAAAAGGCTCTGTTTTCTTATTTAATCCTTGAATAATAAGCTCCCGTATATTCATAATTTTTTGTCGTTTTCCTTGTCTAATCGAAGAAAAAGCAGTACTTTAGTGCGATTTTTATAGATTATAACAAAATTAGAAATAGATGATTGATCAAGACAGAATTATTAAGGTGAACATTGACGAAGAAATGAAATCTTCGTATATTGATTATTCCATGTCGGTGATTGTATCGCGTGCATTACCCGATGTACGTGATGGATTTAAGCCGGTACACCGCAGGGTGTTGTTTGGAATGAACGAATTAGGAAACAATTCCGATAAACCCTATAAAAAATCTGCCAGAATAGTTGGTGAAGTCATGGGTAAGTATCACCCGCATGGTGATTCGTCCATTTATGGCACACTGGTTCGTATGGCACAATACTGGTCCATGCGCTATCCTTTGGTAGATGGTCAGGGTAATTTTGGTTCCATTGATGGTGACAGCCCTGCTGCCATGCGTTATACGGAAGCACGTTTACGTAAATTATCAGAAGATATGCTGGTGGACATCAATAAGGATACAGTTGATTTTCAATTGAACTTTGATGATACACTGAAAGAACCTACCGTTTTGCCAAGTCGTATTCCTAATCTGTTGGTTAACGGATCATCAGGGATTGCAGTTGGTATGGCAACCAATATGGCACCACACAATTTAACTGAAGTAGTGGATGCAACAATTGCCTACATTCAAAATAACAACATTGAAATTTCCGAGATATTAAAATATATTAAAGCCCCCGATTTTCCAACCGGAGGTATTATCTATGGATATGCAGGGGTAAAGGAAGCACTGGAAACTGGACGGGGAAGAATTGTTGTCCGTTCGAAAGTGGAAATTGAAACTGACGCACAGGGACGTGAAAAAATCGTTATCAATGAAATCCCTTACCAGGTAAACAAAGTTGAACTCATCAAAGCTATTGTGGCTTTAGTGGAAGATAAAAAGGTTGAAGGGATAGCTCATATCAATGACGAATCCGACCGTGAAGGTATGCGTATTGTTGTGGATATTAAAAGGGATGCAAATTCGAGTGTGGTTTTGAATAAATTATTTAAATATACCGCGCTGCAATCTTCGTTTAGCGTAAATAATATAGCCCTTGTAAACGGTCGTCCACGTATGCTCAATGTGAAAGACCTGATTCATTATTTCGTCGAACATCGTCATGAAGTAGTGATCCGTCGTACCCGTTTCGAATTGGGAGAAGCCGAAAAACGTGCCCATTTGCTGGAGGGTTTTATGATCATTCTCGATAATCTGGATGAAGCCATTAAGATTATCCGTGATTCTAAAACACCGGAAGAAGCACGTACCCGATTGATGGAACGTTTCGCATTATCGGAGATTCAATCGCGTGCGATTGTTGAAATGCGTTTGCGTCAACTGACAGGAATGGAACAGGATAAACTTCGTGCAGAATACGCAGAAGTTATGGCCCTTATTGACCGTTTGAAAGAAATTCTTGATAAAATTGAATTGCGAATGCAAATCATTACCGATGAACTTCTTGAAGTCCGGGCAAAATATGGTGATGCACGCCGTACACAGATTGTATATTCTTCCGAAGAATTTAATCCGGAAGATTTCTATGCGGATGATGAAATGATTATTACCATTTCACATTTGGGATATATTAAACGGACTGCCTTATCCGAGTTCAGATCACAGAACCGTGGTGGTGTCGGTTCCAAAGGCAGCGATTCACGTGACGAAGATTTTATTGAATATATCTACCCTGCTTCGATGCACAATACCATGTTGTTCTTTACTACAAAAGGGAAATGTTATTGGCTAAAGGTTTACGATATTCCTGAAGGGAGTAAGATTTCTAAAGGCCGTGCCATTCAGAATATGTTGAATATTGATGGTGATGATAAAGTGAATGCATTTATCCGTGTTAAAGGATTGAATGATTCGGAATATATCAACTCCCATTATTTGATCTTTGGTACTAAAAACGGTGTAATCAAGAAAACATCCCTGGAAGCCTATTCTCGTCCACGTTTAAATGGAGTAAATGCCATTACAATTCGCGAAGATGATCAGGTAATACAGGTTCGTCTTACCGATGGAAACTCCGAAGTATTGATGGCTAACCGCAATGGACGTGCAATTCGTTTCCCAGAGTCTAAAGTCCGTCAGATGGGTAGGACAGCTACAGGAGTAAGAGGAATGACTCTGGATGACGATGGACAGGATGAAGTTATCGGAATGATTTGTGTAAACAAGGATGACAATGAAAACATCATGGTAGTTTCGCAACAGGGTTATGGAAAACGTACGTTACTGGATGACGAAAACGGAGAACCGGTATATCGGGTTACCAATCGTGGAGGAAAAGGGGTAAAGACCATTAACATTACGGAGAAAACAGGAAAACTTGTTGCTATCAAAAATGTGACGGATGAAAGTGACTTGATGATTATCAATAAATCGGGTATTACCATTCGTTTGAAATGTGCTGATTTCCGTGTTATGGGACGTGCAACTCAAGGTGTTCGTATGATTAATCTTGAAAAAAGGAATGATGAGATTGCTTCGGTTTGTAAAGTAATGTCAGAAGTAATTCCTGACGAAGTAATTGAAGAATTGTTGGGCGAAATAGCCAATGAAACAAATACCGATGATAAGGTCATTGTAAAACAGGTCAATAAAGATTCAATAATTGATGAAGATTCAGATCTTGATGAAGATGAAGATTCGGATTCTGAAATTGAAGAAAATACAGAAGATTAATTATCACCCGAAAGAACTGATGCCATGATGTCAGTTCTCATTTAATTATTAATATAAAAAAATATTACACGTCATGAAAAAAATTATTTTATCCCTGTTTTTGGTAATAAGCTTTACACTTTCTTTTGCCCAAAAGTCAAATATTTCAAAAGCAAAGAATAAGGCTTTAATGGAAAGTCCGGATTTTACCGGAGCAAGAGTTGCTATCAAATTAGCATTGAATGATTCAACCACAAAAAATCTGGCTGAAACATGGTATGTTGCAGGTTTGATTGGAAATAAGGAAAATGAAACATTGTATCAAAAGGCTCTGTTAAAACAACCATTTGATACGATTGTGAAAGGAACTGCTTTGATGGAATCGTACAATTATTTTGTCCAGGCACTCAAATTAGATCTACTGCCTGATGCAAAAGGAAAAGTAAAACCACGTTATCAAAAAGATATTAAAGGCTTTTTGAAAGATTACTATTCCATACAACAGAATTTGATCTCTTACGGAGCTTATCAATTTGAAAAGAAAAACTACGAAGGTGCAGTGAAAACATTCGAAGCTTACCTTGCAATTCCAAAAATGCCGATCATGAATAATGAACTGAAAATGGATTCAACATATAATATGATAACATATTATACAGCTGTATCGGCTCAAAATGCAAAAATGAATGACAAAGCAATTAGCATTTACGAAAGCCTGAAAGATAAAAAATATGAAACAAAATCGGTATATCAATCGCTTTATCAGGAATATGTTGATAAAAAAGATACTGCTAATTTTGTAAAAGTACTGAAAGATGGGTCAGAATTGTTTCCTGCTGATGTTTGGTTTTTGCAAAATCTGATTAATTACTTTATCTTTTCAAAAGATACAAAAGATGCTTTACAATATTTAGATAAAGCAATCGAACGTGAGCCAAAATTAGCTCAATACCGTTATGTGAAAGGAAATTTGGATGAATCAATGGGAAATATTGATGAAGCAATCGCTGCTTTTGATAAAGCGATTGAATTAGATCCAACTATGGCTGAAGCTTATGCAGGTAAAGGTCGTTTGTTTTTCAATAAAGCTGTGAAAATGTCGGAAGAAGCCAACAAAATTAAAGATAACAAGCTTTATAACATTGAAACGAAAAAAGTAGATGATGCTTTCAGATTGTCACTTCCATTCTTCAAAAAAGCTGCTGAACTCAATCCAAAAGAAATAGAATACAAGAAAACACTTAAGACTTTGTATTACCGTTTAAAAATGGATGCCGATTTCGAAGCTGTAAAGAAGGAAATTGACGCCATGTAATCGTAGATAGATTAATCGTAACAGAGGCTATTCGCAAATGCGGATAGCCTCTGTTATTTTTTTACTTAATGATCATATTTAAATTCAGACTTCCCGACTCCTCGCATAGTCTGTAGTCGGCATTTATTTCTAATACAAAGCAAACATTATTTAAACTTTTTTAATATCAATTATTTTCAGAAAAAAATCAACTAAATTTCGATAAATGCTTACTTCTCCTGATTTTAAACCCTTTTGTATTTTAGCTCCTTAGTAGCGCAGCAATAAACTCTAACTCACTCCCCCTTATTTTTGGATTCAATGAACTCTGAGAATGTTTCTTAAATTGATCATATTCTTCAATAAGAATTTTTTCTAGGGGTTTGTTTTAAGTTGTAAATAGATAATGGGTAAATAAAATCTTGTACCCGATTTTCATAAATAATGGAATAAGGGTTATTCGTATAGTGTTTTTTTTGCTGCTAAGAGGTTGATTCTAATGATTTCTTCAATCTAATTCATCCTCTTTTTACTTTCTTAGTTCCTGTATTCTCGCAAAATAAAGTTGTCGGTACTTAGTATGCCTCCGGTCATCCCTATCTTTTAGGAGCATTTCTTAACATTTATCTTTGTAAATCAATAAGCAAAGAAATAAAATCAAAAACCAGTACTTGGTAGCAGATTTAGCAAATCGTATCCCAGTGGCATGAAAGCGGATTATCCCTATTAATTTCGTGAACAAGAGCATTTGAACCTGATTCATTTTACCGGTTGGAATAAATGGAATGTGAATTATCTCAGACATTTACTAAAAGTATGTTACCCCTATTAATAAAAAAAATATTGTTCCCCGATGATCAGTAAGTTTGAAGTCGAATATTCCAATAGAGGTAGGTTGTTTTAATTTCGCATCATAGTAAAACGGATCACTACTAATTTCAAGCTAAATTAAAAGTCTATAAAAACCAGATTTTAATCTGCTTTTATGAACTTTTATAGTTGACGGGATGTACTACTCTGAAGTCTTATAGTTCACTTCGCCGGAAAATGAACTATGCCCGATACAAAAAAAAACTGTCACCGGTTATTGGTGACAGTTTTCTGATTATTAACGAAGGGTAAAACTATTCGTCAAGAACATTTATTGTTTCTATTTCCCAGGCTGGATCACCTCCGGTATTCGAATCATATTTGAAGGCAATTCTGATTTTCTTATTATCATAAGCTGCTAAACTTATCGGACCTGAACTTGCCCAGGTCCATGTGAAAGTTGCCGGATAAGTAACCGTCATTTTATCCCAGGTAGCAGTAACAGGATTATCAACATAATTTGTCGATATATAACACCCTGCCATATTAGCAAGAACCATATCGGAAGTAACATAATTAAATGCCTGTTGGTAAGTAAGAATTGGGTTGACACGATCAGTTAAGTTGATTTCCGGAGAAACTAACCACATTTCAGATGCGCCTTTGCCATAAGCATTTGCATAGGCATAACCAACGCCTGCATACGTTTTCCATGTGTATTGTAAAGGAGTACTTGTAGAACCATTTACCGTATTTATTGACGTAAAGCTTCCTAAATCTGAAACGAAATTTTCAGCAAATACTTCAGAATTAATAAATTGCCAGGTGCCGTTTTTGAGTGTGAATTTAGCTGTTGTCTGGCCTGTAGTATTATAATTTAACCATTCTGAACCATCATAGATAAATACTGTCGCAAGTTGGGTTGTGACGCTGCTTGCATAATATTTATAACGTATAAGTTTCAAATCACCCTTTAAAGCATATGGATAATTGACTTTTAAGAAAACGGGAATATAAAAATTCGCATCGATCGTTGCAGAAAAATCATGACTGTATCCGGGTTGAGAAGAAGTTAATTTTCCCATTGCTTCATAGTCAGTAGCAATCAAAGTATATTTATTTGTTACAGCTATTTTTGTTGTATCAGAACTTTGATTGAATGTTATCATTGCGGTCGATTTAGGATCGGCATACAGATATTTGGCATTCAACAATAAAGGAATACATGCTGCAAACTGTTTCTGGCTAATAAATAATTTGTTGGCTCCTATAGCTGTTGCAGCTACATAAGTTGAATCTGTAGTCAGTTCTGCATTCAGACTCTTAATGATCGCATTTATAGCTGCAGAATCAGTTGCATTTAATGCAGTTTTTAATTGAGTATTCATCAAAGTAACTGAATCAGTAACCGGTTTTTTAATTGTTGTTGCAATGCTAAGGTAATCTGTTGAAATAAAAGTATAAGTATAATTAGCTAAATTTGTAGGACTTGTTGCATATCCGGGGAAATTAGCTGCATTGAAATCTTTACAGCCGGTAAAAAAGGCTAAAATTGCCAAACTTACTATAAAATATATTTTTTTCATTATTACTATTTTTTATTGAATGAATGATTCGGATTAAAATCTGATTTTCAAACCCATTGACCAGGTACGGCCAAAACCATAGAATACAGTAGCTGTTTTCCAGGTATGATCAGCTCCATCGGTAGCATCTGAAATATAGGTTGCATCCAGTAAGTTGAATATATTCCCTACTAAAGTAGCATCATAATCTCCGATTTTGAAACGGTAGTTTGCGTTGAAATCACATGTGACTGCATCAGGTATTTGCCATGGTTGAGCGAAAGTTGACTGAGCAAGAGTTGTTCCAACTGATGAAATGTTGAAATACGAATAATTCCGGCCAAAATAATTACCATCCAATCCAATACGGAAACCTTTCAGAATTTGATAATTTACACCTAAAGCAGCTGTTGTTTGAGCTGAATTACCAACGTGTATTCCCTGAAGGTTTACTTTGACAACTCCTTGTTGAGGACTTAATAGTTTAACTATATTCCCATTTGGATCAACCGGTTGTCCCTGACTATCGTAAAGGTAACCTGTTGCATTATTTTGCCATTTCCAATCACCCAATGAAGCCATTCCTGTAATTTCAAGATCTTTTACAGGTTTTGCAACAAAATCAAGTTCTATTCCCTGTGCCAGTTCATCTACTCCGGTTAAATTGGCTACCAAACTATTTTGTGTGTTTGCGTTTATAGCCCGAACCAATGTTTTATCAATCCAGTCTGTACGATAGACATTCAAATTAGCCGTAAAATATTTAGAACGGTATCCGTATCCCAGTTCTGCTGAAAATGCTTTTTCATTTACTGCATTCGGATTTAATTGGTTACTGTTTGTTGATTGTAAGAATGCACCTCCTGAAAAGAAAGGAGCCTTTGAAATGACACCAATATTAGCAAAAACATTGTTATTTGCATTTAAGTTATAGTTTGCTCCACCTTTCAAAGAGAAACCGGTAAAGTTTGCAGTTTTTGACATTGCATCTGCAGGATTGTAATAGAAACGGTCATAACGCCAATCCGAAGTATTTGAAGCAGAACCTGAAACAAAAGCACTTAATCCGTTCTTGTTGTATTCAGCCTGACCGAAAAGACCTTCACTGGCAACAAACCCATCATAGTCACGATAAACAATATCACCTACTCCTAATTTTTTAGTTTCCCATGCACTATTACTTAAAAGCGGACGCAATGAAGTAGCATCGATAAAGTAATTACCACCATATAAATCCGTAATGACATTCTGATGAGTACCTTTATAATAACGTAAATCAACACCACCGTAGAAATCAATATCCTGTCCTATTTTAGTATTGTAAGTTGATAATGCACCCACCCAGATATGATCATTGACAGCATCGGACATAATCATTTTTGAACCTGTATCGCTTGCTTTATTCAATGCGTAAATTGCTCCATAATTAAATGTCCCATCAAGATTGCGAAAAGTCGTATTCGGAACGCCAAGGTTTGATCCGTACCAGTTTGTCCGGTCAGTACTTGTGTAACCTTCGCCTCCCCAGCCACCACCATGACCTAATGAAAGGTAGGCAACAGTCGAAAGACTTGATTTTTCATCAATGGTCCAGAAATGATTCAAAGATATCTGAGGTTTGTTATAATAATTGTATGATGATTCTTTGCGTTGACCATCCATATCATAACCATACGAAGCATTATATTTATATTTAAGCGGTTGTTTTTGCCACTCGGATATTAAAAGTTGGTCGCCTATGTTACGTTGATTGTGCCATTGTGGTGCAGAAAATGCGGTAAATGATAATTGTTGATCATCGCTTATTTTTTTAGAAATGTTTACAAAATAGGAATATGCTTCGAATTCTGTACCTTGTATATATCCATTACTAGCAGTTTTAGATCCTAATAAAGTAACTGCCCAATTATTCGGAGTCAAACCTGTCGAAACTGAAAATCCGATTTTGTTATATCCATCATTTCCAATACCGTAAGATACTGACCCTCCTTTTAAAGCATCAGTTGATCGGGTCACAACATTGATCGATCCACCAATTGAAGGAGCAGCTATTTTTGAAGCACCTAAACCACGTTGAACCTGCATAGAACGGGTCACATCAGCTAACGCCCCCCAATTTGACCAGTAAATACCTCCCCATTCCATGTCATTCATGGGAACTCCATTAATCATGACGGCAATATTTGGCGCTTCAAATCCACGTATATTGACACGTGAGTCTCCATATCCACCACCTTGTTTGGTAGCATATACACCTGGAGTCGATTTTAAAATTTCAGGAAATTCCTGTGTGCCCAGTTTTGTTTCAATCATTACCGGATCAATTACAGAAAGGGCAACCGGAGTCTTGCGTCGTATTGCAATTGATGAAGTCACAGTCACATCATTTAATCCGATAGCTTCCGTTTCTAAAGCGATATTGCCAAGATTTTGATTTTCTGTTGATACTTCTATTGTCTTACTGAAATAACCGATATAGGAAATGACAAGATTTTGCTTTCCTGATGAAATTTTTATCGCAAAACTACCATCAAGTCCGGTGCTGACACCGGTAGCCGTTCTGGAATTTAAAACGGTTACACCTACAAGTGCTTCGTTTGTGGTTTTATCGACCACAATTCCTTTTACAAATCCTTGCGAAAATGAAAGCTGGGCCATCATCATCACAATTAAAAAAGAAAAAACTTTCTTCATAAAATTGTTGAATTAATTAAACGTAGTTTTATTTCTGTTAGTAATATGTACAAATATACGTTTTTCCCTGTTAAAAACTATTTAATGAGGATAATATTTATCAACAATTTCATTTCAAAAATGAACTGTTTTCATTTTAAAATTTAGATTATTCATCCCATCTTTCAGATTGAAATGAAGTGATCACTAATTAACTATTAATTTAGTTAATTGTAAGTGGGTTTATTTAAATTTGATATTACAACTCAAAGATTAACGAAAGGTTAAAATTACATTTTCAAGTGTACAAATTAAAGTTTAATGAATATTATGGTTGTTCAACAACACTAATTCATAAAACATGTGTTAAAACAAAAAATATTGATGAATATCTTCAGGATGTTTTATTATTCAAAAAAGACTACCTTTGTACTGTTTTAAAATTTGATATTTATATTGATGAATTACGATAAGAAATTTATGATCAAAGCTATTGCTTTGTCTGTAGAAAATATAAAAAGAGGAGGCGGACCATTTGGTGCCGTTATTGTAAAAGAGGGTAAAATTATTGCTACAGGTGTAAACCGGGTTACTGCGAATACTGATCCTACTGCACATGCTGAAGTAAATGTGATTCGTAAAGCAGCTAAAAAACTTGGAACCTTTGATTTGGTTGGATGTGACATTTATACTTCGTGCGAACCCTGTCCAATGTGCTTAGGTGCCATTTACTGGGCTCATCTTGATAAAATATTTTATGGTAATTCAAAGACAGATGCTAAAAATATTGGTTTTGACGATTCTTTTATTTACGATGAAATTGATTTGAGTCCCGAAAACCGTCAGGTACAAACCGAACAAAAACTTCGTGAAGAGGCAATTAAGGCTTTTGAAGTATGGAGTCTGTCGAAGGAAAAAGTGTGTTATTAGTTGATTGGTTGATTGGTTGATTAGTTAATTGGTTAATTAGTTAATTTGTTAATTTGTTAATTTGTTAATTAGTTGATTGGTTAATTAGTTAATTAGTTGATTGGTTAATTAGTTGATTGATTGATTAGTAGATTGGTTAAATGGTTATTTGGACATTACATCAATCAATTGTAGATTTTAAATTGTGTATATCTTAAATAGTAAATAGTAAATGATTGATTTATTAGATAATAAATTTTAAATTAGAAGTTATTACCGTTATATGTAAATGATTTTTTATATTCATCCTTTAATTTGATAAATTATGGCAAATAATTTTGAATCATTAGATGTCTGGAAAGAATGTCGTTTATTCCGAATACAAATTTCAAGTGTAGTTAAAACTTTCCCGTCAGAAGAAAAATACAGGTTGACAGACCAGATCATCAGAGCAAGCAGATCGGTAACTGCAAATATAGCTGAAGGTCATGGACGATTTCATTATCAGGAAAACAGTCAGTTTTGTCGTCAGGGACGTGGATCATTAACAGAAACGTTTGATCATCTACTATGTGCATTTGATGAGAAATATATCAGTGAAATTCAATTAAATCAATTTAGAGTACAATATGAATTATGTCTCAAATTATTAAATGGATATATAGGTTTTTTGCAAAAACAAAAAGAACAATCTAAATCCAATAACCAATCAACGAATCTCTAATAACCAATCAACCAATCTCTAATAACCAATCACCAATCACCAATTAACCAATTAACCAATCACCAATTAACCAATCACCAATTAACCAATCACCAATTAACCAATCACTAATTAACCAATAACAAAGAAATTGATTCTTTCCGATTTTCAACAACTTTATGCTCATCATCCGCAAGTGAAAGCACTTGTAAACTGGGCTTCTTCACTCGAACCAAACGTAAAAATTTCAGGTTTGAGCGGATCATCATCTTCGTTAGTTGTAGCATCGCTGTTTAAAGCGCATCCCAATATCCATATCTTAGTGTTGGATGATGCAGATGAAGCGGCTTATATGTACAATGATTTAAAACAAATTCTCTCCACGGAAGAAGTATTTTTCTATCCATCGTCATTTAAACGTGCCATTAAACTGTCACAACTGGATACTTCCAATGAAATACTACGTACGGAAGTAATGAATCATTTGGCCAATATTTCAATACCATGTATTGTGGTTACTTATCCTGAATCACTGATGCAAAAAGTGGTTTCTGCCAACAGTATGAAATCACGAATGTTGAAAATCCATGTGGGTGAAAGTCTTGGAATAGAGTTCATTGTAGAAGTATTGCTTGAATATAAGTTCGAAAGGGTCGATTTTGTTTATGAACCAGGCCAGTTCTCGGTACGCGGGGGTATTGTCGATATATTTTCGTTTGCCAATGAATTGCCCTATCGGTGTGACTTTTTTGGAGATGAAGTAGAATCGATCCGTATATTTGATATTGAAACTCAATTATCGCAGGAAAAGAAAACTGAAATTATTATTATTCCTGATTTACAGCTTGATTTGCGATCACCTCATGTATCTTTCTTTGAATTTATACCTTCTTCATGCTGGTTTAGCTTTTCAAATGTAGCTTTCATTCGTGAAAGATTAAATCAACATTATGATGAAGCATTGGTAAAAGCCAATGAAACAGATCATAAAACACCTCATCTGGCAAAAACTCAAATAACGGGTGACCAGTTCGTGGATCAGGTTCAGTCGTTCCGTAAAATGGAGTGGGGGGAAAAGACCTATTTTCAAACTAAATTAACAATTTCTTTCAATACTTCACCACAACCTATATTTCATAAGAATTTCGATCTGGTAAGTGAAAATCTGAAGAACTGGCTTAAAGAGGATTATAAAATTTACATCCTAAGCGACAGTTCAAAACAAACCGACCGTATTGCTGCTATTTTTTCAGACAGGGGTGATGCCATCACCTTTCAACCTGTTAAAAGTACTTTGCATGAAGGGTTTATAGATCACGATTTGTCCTTACTTTGCTATACAGATCATCAAATTTTCGATCGCTTTCATAAATACCAGCTTAAAACAGATAAAACACGTCTTGGAAAAGTGGTGATGACTCTTAAAGAGTTGAATCAGTTTCAGATTGGAGATTATATGGTGCATGTTGATCATGGTGTGGGCACTTTTGGCGGATTGGTACGAACGAATGTCAACGGCAAAATGCAGGAAATGGTTAAACTCATTTATAAAGATGACGACATTATTTTTGTAAGCATTCACGCATTACACCGTATATCAAAATACAAAGGAAAAGAAGGCGAAGCTCCCCGGATTAATAAACTTGGTTCGGGAGCCTGGGAAAGACTGAAAGAAAGAACCAAAACAAAGGTCAAAGACATTGCCCGTGAACTGATTAAGCTTTATGCAAAACGAAAAGCTGAACAGGGTTTTCAATACTCGCCTGACAGCTATTTGCAACATGAACTCGAGGCATCATTTATTTACGAAGATACGCCCGATCAGGTGAAAGCCACTGCCGATGTAAAAAAGGATATGGAATCACTTCTTCCAATGGACCGGCTGGTTTGCGGAGATGTTGGATTCGGAAAAACAGAAGTAGCAATCAGGGCTGCTTTTAAAGCCGTTACCGACAGCAAGCAGGTTGCTATACTTGTTCCTACTACCGTGTTGGCTTTGCAGCATTATAATACCTTTAAAGACCGTCTCAAGGAATTCCCATGTACGATTGAGTACCTGAGCCGTGCAAGAACGGGTAAACAGTCAGCCGAAGTCCTTGATCGTTTATCGAAGGGACAGGTTGATATTGTTATCGGAACGCACAAACTGGTAAGTAAATCGGTAAAGTTTCAGGATCTGGGTTTATTGATTATAGACGAAGAACAAAAATTTGGTGTTACTGTCAAAGAAAAGCTGAAAGAAATGAAGATTAATGTCGACACATTGACTATGACAGCTACACCGATACCCCGGACATTGCAATTCTCATTAATGGGAGCACGCGATTTATCCATCATTAATACACCACCACCTAACCGGTATCCTGTTCAGACTGAAATACATTTATTCGATGAAGATGTGATCCGTGAAGCCATTCAAATTGAAATGAACCGTAACGGACAGGTTTTCTTCGTGAATAACCGTATTCAGAATATATATGTTATTGAGAATATGATTAAACGGTTAGTCCCCGGTTGCCGTGTTGCAGTGGGTCATGGACAAATGCCTGCAAATAAACTGGAAGAGGTTATTATTGATTTTATTGATTATGAATATGATGTGTTGGTGGCAACCACCATTATCGAATCGGGAATTGATATTCCGAATGTAAATACGATTATCATCAATAATGCTCAGAATTTTGGTCTGAGTGATTTGCATCAATTAAGAGGAAGAGTTGGACGTAGTAATCGAAAAGCTTACTGCTATTTGATAGCTCCTGAAACAAGTTTGCTTACCCCTGAAGCAAAACGACGGTTACAGGCCATTGAAACATTTGCAGAATTAGGAAGTGGATTTAATATTGCCATGCAGGATTTGGATATCCGGGGTGCCGGGAATATGTTAGGTGCTGAACAAAGCGGATTTATTGCAGATTTAGGGTACGAAACGTATCAGAAAATTTTGAATGAAGCAGTTCACGAATTAAAAGATGAGGAATTTGCTGATTTATACGCCGATGAACGTGCCGAAAACACTTCTTCCAATGTATTTGTAACCGATTGCCAGATTGATTCTGATCTTGAAGTATTATTTTCGGCAGTATATATCGAAAATGTGTCGGAAAGAATCAGCCTTTACAGGGAGTTGGATAACATTGACAATGATGCTGAATTACTTGAGTTTGAAAAGCGACTGGAAGACAGGTTTGGGGAAATACCTTCCGAGGGTCAAAGCCTTATTCTGGTTGTCAGGTTACGTTGGTTAGCCATGCGATTAGGTATTGAGAAGCTGGTGCTTAAAAATGAAACGATGACAGCATTTCTGGTTTCAAATCCTCAATCAACATACTATCATTCTGAACCTTTTGGTAGTTTACTGCAATACATGACTTCTCATCCCCATAAATGTCGGCTACGTGAACGAAACACCCGCCGTTCGGTTGTGTTTTCAGAAGTCAAAACAGTTGAAAAGGCATTTGAAATTCTGAATAGCATAGAGCGTTGAGCATAGAGCGTTGAGCATCGAGTGTAGAGTATAAAACTTTAAGCTTAGAGCATTGAGCAATGAGTGTTGAGTTTAGAGCATTGAGAATTGAACATTGAATATTAAGCATTGAGCATTAAACGTTGAGTGTTGATGTTTGATGCTCAAAGCTCAATGCTTGATGCTAATTTCAAGTTAATTTTTCATACGTGACCGGATGGTAGAAATTATCTTCAGAAGTTCAATTGCTTTGTTCTTAACATAATTGAAGTTTTCTGAGGGCATTAATTCCGCTTCTTCGATTAATTCTAACCAAAAAACAGATTCATCTGCTTCTTCAAGAACAATACATAGTTTGGAAAATTTCTCTGCTTCCGATCGCCCCCTGGTGAAGGCTCTGAAATTTGCAGCTAAAGAAGTGGATGAACGCAAAAACTGTCTGCCAATAATTCTGAGCTCTTCAGATTTTTCACAGTGTTTAACATATAATAAAATACATTGAACTGCAAACCTTTTAGTTCTTAAATTGTACTTTTCACCGAAGCTTAATTCTGTCATAATGTTATATTTTAAAGATTTTAAAATATTTCCATTACAGTGATTGATAGCTTTGAGCATTGAGCTTTGAGAATAGAAGTTTGATGCTTTATACTTAAAACTTTATTCTTTAAACTTGATGTTCAATGCTCAATTCTTGATACTTGATGCTTGATGCTCAATGCTTATTGCTCAATGCTTATTGCTCAATGATTAATGCTAAATAAAGTAGAAATAGTTTGGAATTTTTTTTTCAATAGCTTTCTGGTGAAAGCTATGAAATTTACAAATACAGAAGTGGATGAACGCAAAAACTAATTGCTAATAATTCTGAGTTCTTCTGATTTTTGATGCTAAATGCTCAACGCTTATTGCTCAACGCTCAACGCTGTTAAAATAGAAAAAACCGCATTACCATTTGTTGAGAAAACTCCTATAAATAGGATTTGAGGTGTTCGTTCTCTTTGTAATCTGCCGTTCATAAAGAATACCCTTGGGCGCAGCCCGCCATTAAGAACAAGACATATCTCGGTAATTTTTAAATGTTGAGTTTTCCAATCTCAGGCAATGCGGTTAGCTTTCTAACACTGCAAATATATAGTATTATTTTTGATAGTATTCAATATTCATCATTATATATAGTTAAAAATTCAATTTTATCTGCGATTTACTCATTGATAGCTTCTTTTAAATTGAGTATCAAAAAAACTCATGCGAAAATTTCGTTATCTAAAAGAAAATATCTACTTTTGCAATTCTGATTTAAAAAAACGAATTAACTAAAAGAAATTAATAATATAATCTTATGTCGAAAAAAGTGGGTAAAAAACACGACGAATTGGTAAATGTTGAAAATGCTTTGACTTCAACTGAAGTGTTTATTGAAAAATATCAAAAACAATTAATTTATGGAGTCGGTGCAGTCGTTTTAGTTATTTTAATTGCTCTTTTATTTCATAATTATTATCTTCAACCACGTGAAGTGGCTGCCGAGAATGAAATGTATAAATCTCAGGGTTATTTTGCAAAAGATTCATTTAGAATTGCGCTCGAAGGCAGTGGATCCGAATCAATCGGTTTTAAAGAAATTGTATCAGAATATGGAATTACAGCTTCAGGGAAACTTGCCGCTGCTTATGCAGGCATTTGTTATTATAAGTTAGGTCAATATGACAATGCAGTCAAATATCTTTCCCAATTCGATGGTAAAGATTCATATTTTGCTGTTTCTGTTATTGGTTTAACAGGCGATTGTTATGTGGAAATGGGTGAAACTTCGAAAGCAATAAGCTATTTTGATAAAGCCGGAGAAAAAAATAATGCTGTGATGAGTCCTATTTACCTGAAAAAAGCAGGATTGGTTTACGAATCGATTAATCAACCTGAAAAAGCTGAAAAAGAATATACGAAGATAAAAGATAATTATCCGAAAAGTCCTGAAGCATCAGATATTGATAAGTATTTGGCCCGTGTTCAAAAGTAATTTTTAATCTTTCTGTCAATATATATATATATATAGACTAAAAGAACAAAGAACAAAGACAGAATATAAAGTAGATTAATTCTTTGCAAATCAGTATGTCAGATTAATTTACCCGTTGTACATAAAAAAGCTGCTTCTGAAAAAGGGGTAGCTTTTTTAATTCATAATTCATAATTCATAATTCATAATTCATAATTCATAATTCATAATTCATAATTCATAATTCATAATTCATAATTCATAATTCATAATTCATAATTCATAATTCATAATTCATAATTCATAATTCATAACTGATTTCTCATTTCTCAATACTCAACGCTCAATACTCAACACTCAACACTCAACGCTAACCTATGGCAACAAAATATCAAAATCTGTCGGATTACGATGTCAATCAAATGCCCGACAAAAATAAAGTTTCCGGTCAATACTATGCTATTGCGGTATCCGACTGGAATTCGAATGTTACTCATGCTTTAATGCAAGGCGCTATAGACTCATTGGTCGAAAATGGAGTATTGGCATCTCAAATTAAAATTGTACATGTACCGGGAACATTTGAACTGACCTATGCAGCTAAACTATTCGTTGAAAAAGTGCCTAAATACGCTGCTGTTATTGTGCTCGGTTGTGTCATTCAGGGTGATACTCCCCATTTCGATTTTGTTTGCCAGGGTGTAACGTACGGAATTTCTAATTTGAATACCAGGACAGATGGATGTCCTGTTATTTTTGGTGTTCTCACCACCAATACCTTACAACAGGCACTCAACAGGGCAGGGGGAAAACTTGGCAATAAAGGGGTGGAAGCCGCTATAACAGCCATAAAAATGGCAAATATTGTTTGGTAGTTTGGATTTATAAACTTATCTTTGCACTGCAAAAAAAAACAAGGGGCAGTTACCAAAGTGGCCAACTGGGGCTGACTGTAACTCAGCTGTCTTTCGACTTCGGAGGTTCGAATCCTTCACTGCCCACTGTATTATTTCATAATTTATAATTCATAATTAACAATTATGAATTTTGCATTATGCATTATGAATTAAATTGCGAAAGTAGCTCAGTTGATAGAGCATTAGCCTTCCAAGCTGAGGGTCGCGGGTTTGAGTCCCGTCTTTCGCTCTAAAAAAAGAGATGTTAACATAGTTAACATCTCTTTTTTTAGCATAGAGCATTGAGCATTGAGAATAGAGCCAAGAACCAAGAGCCAAGAGCCAAGAGCCAAGACAAAAGACAAAAGACAAAAGACCTCAGAACCAAGATTGCTAAACGCGGAACACAGAACACGGAACACAGAACACAGAACACAGAACACGGAACACGGAACACGGAACACGGAACACAGAACACGGAACACGGAACACAGAACACGGAACACGGAACACAGAACACGGAACACGGAACACGAAACACTGAACGCGGAACTCTTCAAACCTTTCAAACCTTTCAAACCTTTCAAACCTCAAACCTTTCAAACCTCAAACCCTTCAAACCCTTCAAACTTCAAACTCTTCAAACGTCAAACTTATATCTCCAGATGCAACCGTACTGAAAAAACATCCACCGGCCCCCTGTCCTTATTATATCCCGGATTGATGATGTGCTGGTAAGTCCCGGTGATCGAAATGTTTTTTGACATCTGAAAAGAATAATAGAATTCTGTCAGATTCTCAGGTGAATAGTTCAGATTGCCGTCACCCAGTTCAAACCCTTTTCCACCATCTTTTAAATAATTTCTATGTTCGGAGGAAAGACCCGAAACGACATTTGCAAGTCCTACATTATCCTCCGGCCGGTTCCATCGGATGCCTTTGGCTGAGAGCCCTATACTCGCTGTGCGGTCAATTTCGGTAAAGACCCAGGTTTCATTGTTCCCATCATTCCAACCTGCCCTTAAAAATGCACCTAAATCATTACTGATAGCTTGTTCGGCATTGATCCCGAAACCATATTTAGTCCTGCCGTCCCTGCGGGTAGCAGTAATATCAGGCGCAGAAGGATTCAATGCAATGCTTTCGTCATAATTGCCCATATTGCAGATATTCAGCCAGGACAATATTCTTACAGCTCCTTTTTGTCCTGAAATGGAATAGTTCCGGGTATATTCCAGTGTTTGTGAATATGCTTTACTAATATCCCAATTCATTTCCAGACCGTTTGCAGTATTCGGAAGTAATGAAAAATCATAGCGCAATTCATTTTTCGGAGTCACCCACTGGATGACGATACTGGGTGTATATCCCTTTGTATTGGCAGGAAAATCATAGGCGCCGTTACTCATCAATGCCCAGCTCATAAACTGTGTCCGTGGGTCATGACTGTATGAATTCAGATCGAAAAAATCAGATACACATATTTTACCCGCAGTGAATGATATATAACTGGCAGGTAAACTTCCTGAAAGTTTATTCAGGTCGCTTTCCTGGTATCCGGCTTCTTTGCTTAATGAAAAAACCTGGGTGAAATAGAGCCTTGCCAGTTCAAATGAAGGTGCCGCATTGCTGATCCGGTATGTTTCCCCGTTGGTGGAAGCGGCTACTCCCAATGAACTGCTCAGACCCGAACCACCTGCCACTTCCGGATTAAAATAAACGCTTGCTCCTTTCCACAACCTGGCTCCCAAAAAGAGAGTATACGTGGTTGAGATTTGTGTCTCGCTTTGTGGAACCAAACTATTTGTTCCGGTATAGTTGGCTGAAAAGGCAGGCTTGTATTGGGTAATAACTGTCGATTGGCCGTGAACTGAAAATCTTTCTTCTTTTAGTGAATCTGTTGCCTGTTGTGCATAGATGTTCAGGCTACTTAGATTCATTATGATAATAGCAATTCGAAGTTTGTTCATATCTGTATTTGTTGACCGGATTTATCAATGGAACATTATAGTAAGTTTAATGTTCAGATATTCAATAGAATAATTTTCTTTAAATGAATATCCGCAGTGACTCTGAATTTATAATTGAATAACCGATTTTCAATTCGGTGAATCCTTCGTACCGGGATGCATTGTTTGAAATTTTATTAATTTTTTTGGAATAATCAAATCCGAAGGATTTAAATGTGATTAGCCATATATGAAATGTATGAAAAAAAGTAAAAACATAAACCTAACCCCGAAAGGGGTTGAATATCAATAATAAAAATATTATGATATGTAAAAATTCGGAATATAATTTTTATAAAACATATTTGAAGAATTGAAAGAATTATTGAAGGAGTTTGGGATTGAACATTATGAGAGATATTTAATTTAGCTATTCAGTATTTTGTGGTTGGTGATTTTCAACTATCATTTTCCATGCATTTTATACATATTAATCATATTAAATTCCTTCGGAAATATAAAAGTGAAATACCAGAAACAATTCTTTAAAACTTTATGAGTTTTTGGGAATAATCATATTCTTTTTACTTTTTAGAATAGTAAACTAAAACCTGAATCCGATATAGAATGAAATGCTATTTTTCATTTATCGAACTCAGGTTAGTATTGTTGAAATGTATTCTTAAAAGAACGCAGAAGCAAAAAGTGCAATGGTTAATCCGATCAGCACAACAATAGTAAACCAACCGAAGATATTTTGCATCGGTTTATTGACATATTCGCCCATTACTTCTTTGTTGTTTACAATCAATATCATACAGATTAATACAACCGGTAGTAATACTCCGTTAGCCACCTGCGACCACAAAGTAATTAATATAAGCGGTGCATTTGGAATTAATATGATGGCAGCCCCGATAATGATAATAGAGGTAAATAACCAATAGAATTGTGGCGCGTCTTTCCATTTTTTATCAATCCCTGCTTCAAAACCAAATGCTTCGCAGACATAGAATGCAGTAGCCACCGGTAAAATGGTTGCTGAAAAAATGGACGCAATAAATAACCCGAATGCAAAGGTCGCTGAAGCAAGGTTACCTGCCAACGGCTTTAATGCAAACGCTGCATCTTTTGCTTCATTAATTACAATTCCTTTTACGTGAAGGGTGGAAGCACAGGCCACAATAATAAAAAATGCCACCACTACGGTTATTACACTTCCGATGATCACATCCGCCAGAGTATATTTATAATCTGTTATTTTCAACCCTTTCTCGATAACTGCCGATTGCATGTAGAATTGCATCCACGGAGCAATGGTAGTACCAATGATTCCGATGACAATCACTAAATAATCTTTGGTAAATTTGATGTCCGGTTTAATGACAGCCTGACCTATTTCATGCCAGTGTGGTTTTCCAAGTAATGCTGAAACGACATAGACCAGTAAAAAAGCACTAAACAGCAGGAAAACCCTTTCACTGAATTTGTATGTACCTTTAACCACCAGCCACCATACTAATACCGCCGAAATGGGAACACTTATGTATTTGCTGACATCGAAAACCTGCATACTCCCTGCAACACCTGCAAATTCTGTGGTAGTATTCCCGATATCTGCAATTAAAAGACCTACAAAAATAAAGAAGGTTATTTTAACTCCTGCATATTCCCGGATCAAATCGGCAAGTCCTTTCCCTGTAACAATACCCATACGGGCATTCATTTCCTGAACCACTACCAGTACCAGGAATGCTGGGAACATGGTCCAAAGCAGATTATAACCGTATAATGCACCTGCCACCGAATAGGTAGTGATACCTCCTGCGTCATTATCCACGCTTCCTGTAATTATTCCCGGCCCAAGGATAGCCAAAAAAACAATGAGGGTTCGCCACATGTTTTTTCTTCTCTTGGTAAACTCGGTGTATTTGATTAACGCCATGACCTGCCTCCCTTCCTTGTTTTTCCTTTGTCCATCAAGTCTTCAATGATGTCATCGATGACAATCATGCCCATCAATATATTTTTGGAGTCGGTAACTGGGATAGCCAGCAAATCGTATTTCAATATAATGGCTGCAAGCTTGTCGATTGGGTCTTCATCCTGAACGCTGATGATTTGTTTGTCCATAATTTCGGACAGTTTCTGTGCCGGCAACGAAATAACAAGATCCCTCAGTGAGACGGTAGCAATAAGTTTCTCATCCTGGTCGGTAATAAACAACGAATAAATCATATCCGCCTCAGGCTTTTGTTTACGAAGTTCATTCAACGTATCTTCAATGGTCATCGTTTCGCGGAACGAAAGGTAATCGGTTGTCATAAGACTTCCTACTTCTTTATCATCATATTCCAGCAATTCGCGGACTTCAGCAGATGATTCTTTTTCCATCTCGTTCAACAGCAATTCTACCTTTTCATCGCCCAATTCGTCCATCAAATCGGCCACTTCGTCGGCAGGCATTTTTTCAAGTAAATCAGCTGCTTTGCTGATCGACAAGCTTTCAATTAACTGAGCCTGTGCATAAGGTTCCATTTCTTCCAATACATCGGCAGCCTTTTCTTCATCCAGCGATTCGAACACTTTCTTACGCGACAACGATCCCATTTCTTCAATGATATCCGCTAAATCGGAAGGGTGTAATAACTGAAGTTTACTGATGGAATGCGAAAGTTTGATATTGAAGTTGGTGGTATCGAATGTTTCAACATCATCCCACAATATATACTGGGTAGGCAGACTCAGTTTAAAAATATCGAGTATATTGTTGATCATATTGGATACTCCCAGTCTGCGGAATAACCCTTCAGTACTCACATCTACCGCCAGGGCATAGATATGCGATTCAATCGATACAAGTTGGATGTCGTTTACCCTGACAAGTTTTCGGCCATTGATGTCCACAATCTGCCTGTCGAGAATATTCTTCACCAGTGGCAAACAATTTTCAACGATGGATTCGGGGAGTTGTTCTTCCTGTTCGCAACGGAATGTAAAACCTCTTTTAGTACTCTCAATTTTAAAAAACTCAAAATTTAAATACCGGATTTCACCGTTTATTTTGGTTTTTATCCCAACAATCACTGGCCTGAAAATCTCATCATGGGATTGGCTGTGCTGGATTGTTTTTACAAGAATATCTATGACTTTGCCCATACGGGTTCCGTTCACGTCATAGATCTTAGAGCCGGTTACCTGGCTTAAGTAAAATGTGATTTGTGATGTCATTTGTCACCTCCTTTTTTTTGTAGACTTAAAGAGGCGGCTGAAGGATAGAAGCGGACAGACGGCCTTTTTAAATCAGGATGATTTTTACTGAATTTCGTATCGCAGGGTCGTCGTCCATTGTGGATTGTTGTTTTTTGATTTCGGCGCAAAGGTACTCTAATTTTTTTAAGTTGGTATCCACCCCCTTAATTTTAACCTTATTTTCATGTTTTAGGAATGAGGAATGAGAAAATCCACGTTGGGGCGTACCCTTGTGGTCGCCCGTATTATTGTTTGGTCGCCCGTATTATTGTTTGGTCGCCCATATTATTGTGTAGGATATAAAATATTAAAAGGACAATCATAATACATAACCCAATAAAGTTGGGTTAAATGGAATATAACAAGAGGTATGAGGTAAGATCTATGAACAGCATAAACTTCTATGACCCGGAACGCGGAACGTGGAACGTGGAACCCGGAACGCGGAACGTGGAACACAGAACATTTAACGCTCCACCCTTTAGTCGCACTCCCACATCTAAGATTCATGTTTTCTGCAATCAACACCAAGTGGGA
>Ga0302186_10000592_pt1 | contig 32037 bp, 25 predicted proteins | sample II_Bog_E1_2_FD_198782 | JGI IMG/M metagenome (GOLD analysis project Ga0302186, IMG submission 198782) | Peat permafrost microbial communities from Stordalen Mire near Abisko, Sweden - II_Bog_E1_1 | ecosystem: Environmental > Terrestrial > Soil > Wetlands > Peat | place: Sweden: Abisko... | reverse complement strand
TTAAAAAAATTAACTCTTTCCTAACAAAATTGATATTGGCAACATTTTTTTATTAATAACATCAGTATAGAAATCAATGAATAAATAGTAATTGTTCACCTTTGCATTATTATTTAGTTCAGCATGATTTCAAAAAACAATTATAATTTCATAAATTTGACTTTTTTACCGCAAATGACAAATTACATCAAAAATGAAAATATTTTACATTTATCATAATAGATACAATTTCACCTTAGGATAACTCTTCTTAATCGATCATATATTTTAAAATGTGGAAGCAATATAGGATCTGTAGGCAAAGCCATTGAAGTCTATTTAATTGCCATTTTTTCTTTTTTCTAAAAAAATAATTTTGATTTGTCAATACTCTCAATCCCATTGACAGTCAATATCGATGTTGAATCAAGTGATTGCTTTTAAGGAGAGGTTTTTATCGAAGACAATATATATGTTTTCTTGGGCTAATTAGCACTGTTTGAGTTTGAATACTTTGTATTAAGCCGGGAGCCAGAAAATATTGGTGTTTTTGTTGATGCTTTAACTTTTGCTTCCAAAAGCATATAATTGGATAGTAAATCTGCTGTGTTTGGAATTGAAAATTTATTTTTTTCCAAATCTTTTGGCCTAAACTCTTGCGATTTATTTTTTTAATTGATTGTCCTCTTTAAATGATTTTGAATATTTTGTTATCTCATTTATTTCTTATCTTGGAATGTTTTGGTTTTAGCAAAATTGAGGAAATGTTTCTAACTTTAAATATCATTGATTTTGATTGAACTTCTTTCTTTTCTCCATCCGATTATGCTTATTGTCTAATTTTGATTTTCCCCTTTAATATTTGGAAAATTTCCGTTCTTTCTTGAATCAGCTTTAATAGAAAATACTCCATCCCGACTATCAATATAGTCTTTTCCTATGTTATCGACAAATTCATCAACCGCTCTATTTTTATAAATGTTTAACAATTTAACAATTGATTTTCTTTCAGTAGGTTTCCTTAGAGTATCTTTTTTATCATTCATCTGCTATCTTTGGCTATTTTAAAGGTTTGACTATTCTCGTTTTTTTGTGAAGGAAATAATATGCTCACTCATTCTTTTAATAGACATTTGGTTGGCAGGATCAGTAAAATTTTATTTTTCGATTGATCTCAAGGCATTTACAAAAGAAGAGCTAAAAAAGGGTGAAGTATTCTTACGAACATCTCTTCTTATTGCAATCTTATTAAAATCAGGAATAGCAGAGCTATTTGAAGAGGAACTGTGAATTGCTTTCATTGTTCTTGCAATATCATTTAATTCCTCCCCATTAAATGAAGTTGTAAGTGGAGAGAATAACTTTTGCTTTTTTGTTATATTTTGAGGTGTCCCTTGTTTTTATCGTTTATTTGATTAAGAGATATTATTTTTGGATTTAGATGTGATAATGGGAATTTGTTACTGAGGTTAATTCAGTTAATTGAGTTAATTTTATTAATTTAATTCATTAAGTTACTAAAGAGCAAGATATAATTTATCTTGAGAAACTTGAGATTGAGGCAAGTTGTCATGATTGGGTTCCTCTATTGCATCATCATTTTCTTATTTTTCCTTAACTTATACAATTTAATCAATTTAGTTACTTTAAATTAAATCTTCAAGGTTTACTAATATATTTTTAAACTTGGTTTCCATTTACATAATTCCAGCTCTGTGCACAAATCTATTTTATTATGGCTTTCTACCAGTATTAAATGAATTTCTAAGGCTAAGGATTGAGTTACTCCGATTAATAATATTTCCTTTATACTTCTTTAAATATTATTCAACCTCTACAGGGATTTATGATTCTGAAGATGAACTGCTTTATTTTGATTCTGTATTTCTATTTCTTTAATATAGCTCCTGATGAACAATGCCAACTCCATTGATTCTATAAAATTAATCAATTGAGTTAATATATCCCTTGTTAATTAACTCTTCAATGATATGCTCTTGAATGATTTAATTTTCTTCATATATTTTTTAAACAATTTCATTGATGTTAATCAATTCTTTGAGAAAATTCAGCCGCCGCATTAAGATTTAACATTTTTTAATAAGTTCATTCGTTGAGTTGAAGATAAAATTCAAATACTTTTTGTTCATGAGATAGTAAGATATTTTTATCATCACTTTTTATATCAGCCGACAGTATAATCGTTTCAGGGAATATAGTAGTTCCTTATTATTGTTGTTGCTATCCCATTTTTACTAATAATTACTATGATGTTTAAACATCAAAGATTAAGCTTTACTGTCAGTGAACAACAGGTAATAATACTTTAATTCTTTTGAATGAATAGTCTTTTTGCTTTTAATGAGATCCAAATAGATTTCTTGAATCCGAAGATTATGTTCCTAAATAAAGATACATTTACAAAAGACCGATTTATATAATGTAGCTTTTAATCTAATAGCTCAGTCAGTATTTAAATATCTGGATTTATCTCTTCGACTTATTGTTTGAGAAGAAATTGGCGATAAAGAGTGGCCTTCATTATTTAGAATATCGAACAATCTATTCTTAATTATTATTCCAATTTACTTATTCATAAATATCAATAAAGTAATGATGCTCTCAATACAGCAAGGAAAATATAGAGATAATAAAGTAGTTTCAATTAACTATCATGCAAATTAAACATTTCAAAAGAATTACATAAAAATTCAATTCTACTACTTAATGAAAAAGGAAATAACATAAATTAAATCCTTCGCTTTTTTCAAAAATGTCATATTTTTAGTTTGGTCAATTCAAAGTATTTGCATATTAATTATATTTAAGGCAAATTTAAAGCATTAATTATTACAACAATTAAATTCATGAAATTGAAGACCATTCGCTCTTTACTTACAAAACGCATTGTCTCCTATTTTTCAGAGGAATAACCAAAAAAAGGATTTGTAGGCTTTGTTAAATCGGCCTGGAAACAGACTTTTCCAGAAGAATAGGATGAAGTTCGCCAAAAATATCAGAAGGTAAAATTATAAAAACGATTTACAAAAGAAGAATTAGATAAAATTCAAGCAGACACTCCTGAATATTTGAAGGGAGCACTTGTCTCATCTGCCTAACAGAAAAAATAGGAGAAGGAAGGATTCAAAATATCGAGTCTAATTCCCTTAGCAGTTAAAAGCAAAATTAAGGAAACTAATCAGTACAAAGAATACGAGATCTTCAAATAAAATTTAAAGTAATATGCAAGTACAAGGGAGGGTGTGATTGCTAATGCAGGTACTGCGGCTTATAGTAAAATTTCTCAAGGCAGCCCCTAATCTCGTGCGACAGAGTTAATGAGGCAATACATAAAAGATTTTTCAATCTACGACCTTTAAAAGGAATCAACAGTAATCTTCAAAAATGCCTATCACTCTTTTCTCAATGAAAAATTATCAGATCTGGAGACTATGGCGAACTAACATGCTTATGAATATTTTTCTGCTCATATCAAGATGAACCGAAGCAAAGTATATGTGTTTTTATTTAGAAATGGAAACCTAAATATACTGAAATGATCTTTAACTACCCAGCTCAATTTCTAAAAGCCAAAGTTGGAGAAAAATTAATTCCTACTTTTCGGTTCACTATCAAATTGATGGAGATATATTGCTATGTCGATAATGAAGGCAAAATAATAGAGGGTGGTGATGATAGAGTTGTCGAATCAATTTTTGAATTTAGCTTGATTTACTCTGGAGAACACATCTAAATTTTGGGTCATCCTTGGGCAATCTGTGAGATTGAGAAAATGCAATAACTAAAAATGTTGGTTTGATATTGATCTATTCATAATCACTGCAAATATATACTGAGCTAATCATTATCTGATTTAATCTGTGAGCATCATCAGGTTCTATGAGACTTTATTGACATCTTCGGTCAATCGATCGAATAGTGCTTTATTTTTTGCTTGTTATGAAAATATGGTTGCCTACAATTTATTAAGCGATTTCCTTAAGGTGGTAATTTCCTCTTATGTATCATTGTTATGATTCTATCCTTTATTTTACTATATTTTTGTTTGTAAAGCCTTAATCTACTTCTGCAATTCTTCTTTGAGTTTATTTATATTTTGTTAATCATTTTTATTATCCTATATCTTATATTTATCTTCTTGAGCTTTGAATTAAGAGATATTTTTACTAATTTGCTCCAATTTTTAATTAACAAGTTTATCTTTGGTTTAAGCATCTAAAATCACTTTGCTTATTGATGTTTGTAGTTATTTTCTTACATCATTTAACTTTTACTATTATATTTTTCCTTTGTCTCCCTATTTGCCTTTTTATTTTTATTTTTAAATCCTAGTTTGCATTTCCATTAACTTCTTATCAATACTGTCTATCTTCTCAGAAATGAGTTTATTTTTGGTTTATAAAGCTTAATTGGCTCCTAATATTTTTTGAATCTTTTCTTATTTTTTTTTATTTTCTTCTTGCTCTATAAGAGTTTTCTATTCTCCTTCTCTTTTTTAATTTTCCTAAAGATTAGCAAATTCCAACTTAATTTATTATTTCAATTGATTGAATCTCTCTTATAATATTAGTTTTGCAGTATTAAGCTCCTATTTTGAACTCATCAAAGTTAACTGTTTCTCAACTTCTTCCTTGAATTTAATTAGAATCTACTCTGTCTTTTTCATGGCTACCATTTGCTCTTATAATTTAGCCTATTTTTCCACTTCTTTAAGTTTCATTTCATTTATACTTTCGTTTAACTATAACTTAAGATTTCCTAAATCATTACTTATGCTTCGTTTTGTATTATTTATCGACTGTTACAATTATGAATGGAGGATCTATTCACTGTTTTCGCGTTATTTCGATAATTTTTATCCTGAGACCGTTAATTGCTTCTGCCATTATAGGCCAAGCAATTGAATTTCTTTCTTCATAAATAAATAATTACTTTGATTTAGCCTTTAGCGTTTTCCAAAGCTTGCTCATTCTCCATCTTTTATTTCATTTGAATCATTTCTAAATTTTTCTTCAGTCCTTCTACTAATAATTCACTCTTTTTATAGGTAATATCCATTAACGTGCTGGCATTTTTGCGCATTGACTCTTATAACTCTAATCTTTTTCTAGCATCTTCTTTCCTTTGTTCTTATAAATAGCCCTTATAGTTGTCATTGAAAGTCTTTAATTTAAGACTAAAATCCTCAAGCTGAGCTGTTGTATTAAGGCTATTCTTTTTAAGACTAGCTTAAAATTGATTCATCTCATTTTATATCTTTTATATGCGTTTTGTTGAGGCATCAAACATTAATTTCATTTCTCTATTAACAAAACCCTTTAAAATTTCGTCATTCTTTGCGACGGCTTTATCTGTATAGATATTTCCTTCTTTATTTTTTTGATGAATAATGCTTTTCATTTATTCGACTATTTGCTGATTCATTTTTGTTATCTCATCTTTCATGATTTTTTAGTTTTCTCTTTTAGAAAGAGCAATCATTTCTGTTATATTTTACAGTTAATCTGACAAAACATCAAATTAATTATTGAAAATAGTAATAATTGCTTGTATATTTTTCTTTAATTCAGTCGGCCCAGTTTTTCTAACAGTCTTAATTGTATCTCCTAAAGCTGCAACTTCACTCACAAGTTCATCATTTTCCTTTCGCCACTATAATTTTAAAGCCTTTATTGTTGTTGATATTTACTTGAAAACATTTAGATTTTTTTGCTCAGTAATAGATTTCCATTGATTCATCTCCTTCTGAAAATGAGAGAATCTTTAACTGTCAACTCCATGTTAAGATGTTCCTCTTGATCCACTATTTTATAATCTATCCATGGTCAACTATTAGAATTCAGACATGATTTGCCTGTTTTCCTCCAACTTACTTGTCATAAAAGCTCGAAGTTAAACAATTTCGTTATTGATATCAATTTGCACTGAGCTCATCTATTTTATCTAACTACTAACTTTTTATCTCATACTATCCAAAGACATTGACAACTCTAAAGATAAACTGAAATATACTCTTGATGCTATTCACTGCCATTTTCTGAGTCTATGATAATTATTCAGATATCTCCTTTTTGACATTGTTCATTAGACCATACAAAGATTATAGAGATTGCTTGGTCTATCTGATAAATTTGGATTCTGAAGACAGCATTTATTTTTGTTCTATTGCCAACTATTGCTTTAAATCATTTAACTTGCCTTCAATATAATCACGAACAACAGTTTAATTTCGTATTTTTCTCTAAAGCTACTAGTAAATCTTTCGCTAAGCATTTGAAATAACTCCTTTGATCATCTCATATTGCTGTTATACTTTGCGTTGTTTCAAACCCTCAATTTACCTGAGTTAATCATTTTGTCCAGTCAAGCGATATTCATATTCCATTCGATGCTGAGTTATTATCTATCTTAATTCTTGCTCGGCTCTGGTTTGTTTTATCGAAAGCTGCTAAATGATAGAGTTTTGATGTTTGATATTTTCTTTGTGGGCCTCTTTTTCTTGAAGAATCACTTGTTTAAGTAACATTATTTCGTTTTTTGATGAGTCGTCGCTGTTTTTATTTGTTGTTTCTCGAATTGGCTGCATTTCCCTTATCTTTCTGGACATATAGTTACTTCATTAAGCTGCCTTAAATCTTGTTCTGCACTAAAGGCTTTATATTCGACTTTGTCCAATCTTTTTTAAATCTAAATAAAGCTTGAATTTGAAGTTTATCTTTCTCGACGATATAACTATTGAAAGGAGTTAAGCATATTTTCTAGTTGATCGAAGCGAGAGTTTACTGAACGAGGGATAAAATCAACTGGAGGAAGAGATTTAACAGTAGAGATATCATAGTAATTTCCCTAATTATTAATTGATTTTTTTGAAGAAGGTCTGACTCTAAATTACATAACAATTTAAATGAAACAATATTATTGAAATAATTCATTTCTGAAAATTGGACAAGCCAATAGGATGGTATCAATATTATTGTTATCGCAGCATTTTTAAAAAGCGAAATAATATTAGGATGGGATATTTAATTTTAATTAGAAATGTTGCGAGGATTCGACAAAGTTATCACTAAGGCTTCAATTAACATGCGGAATGATAACTCTCAACAAATTAGAAAATACGACTAAGTTCCTTCAAACGTCAAAGATATTAAACGAACCAGTTTTTTAAAACAAACAATTAAGATATAGGAAAAAATCCCAAGATAGCTGACAAAGAATCAAAAACTCGCTGCTCGTTTTATAAAAAACACTATTCAATAGAAGTTAAAGAAATATTTTAGAAAGATGCTGCTCAAGACAATCATCAAGAAAATTGCATATAAATTAGTAAGCAGCAAGTGTAAACGAGATCTGTAAAGTGGATTTTTGGGAATTAAAAAAATGGTAATACAATCTCAACGCACAAAACTTGAGACTCTTAGACAATCATATCCTGAAATTAAAATTTTAGAACGCCTCAGCAAAAAGATTGAAAATAAAAATAAGATAGTTGCATTCGAGACGATAAAAAATTAAAATCAGAGATTGTCGATGTTGAGCACTTTGGCAAAATTGATATTTCAGACTTTGGAAAGAAACGTTACCAAACAATATTTTAATTAGTTTTTCACTAATCTAAAGTTGATTGATATCAAGCATTCTGAAAAAACAATTATTGCTCAATATATGATAAAGATATTCCAAACAAAGATAATCAAAGAAAATCAGTAAGCATTTTATAAGCTATTAGACGATGCTTTATGTAGAGAATGCAGCATAGTTGCAAATTCAAAACAAAATAAACAAGCAGAAATGAATAATTTTACTGTCAACAGAAAACAGACTTTGGCAGAGTTGAGAGAAAAAATAAAAACTATGAAAGTAAACTTCGAACAATAAAAATTAGCAAGAAACAAAGTTTTCCAAGAGAAGAAAAAGTATAACAATGGTAGCAAACTACAGTTGGAAGCCAACTAAAAAAAGTTTGCTAAGTAACAAAAAGCCTAGGAGGAAATTACAAATGAAATTCAATTATAGTTCGATGAATAAGAGAGGATTATTGGCATTCGCAATGATATAAGATCAAAATCTGTTGATTCTGAAAGTCGATGCGATTTAATCTACAAAACCTTATAAAGAGAGGAAGTGGATCAAGTAAAAAGTATCATAAAGTATATACCAAATTTGAAAAACGAAATTAATTAATTTGAGTAAAGTGAAGTTAATTTCTTCAAGAATAATCTTAAAATGCAAAAACTAATTTAAGTTCATGAAAAAAGAGATCCTTATAACTACGAAGCTGAATACTATTAACTATAATATGAGAATAATGTGCTAAGGGAAACCATTCGTTGCTTTATGAACGCTCGATACGCATCACTACCAAAGTATGAGCCAAAGGCAACTCCCAATTAATCGTCTAACCTTGAATCGGAATACAAAAGCACAATATGATCTTTTTAAGATTGACATCATTATTAATATATAAAATATTCTCAAAAATCGAGATCGTATATTTAATTATCCTCGTTCATGAAAACTTTGGCTTGCTTATCTGCTTTCTTCCTTTTCTTTCGAATATTTTTATTTTTTTGCACCTCATGAGCACCTTGAATTCTTTGCAGGTATATTGGCTCAGAAGGTAGTCGAATTGAAGGTAGTTATTTTTTTTTGAACCGCGTTCGAGTTTGAGTTTGCCCCTTGGGGTCATCCATTTACATGTCCAAATCAAAGTGGCTGGATACTTCTTCCTTAGGTTTGATCTTTGAGAGGTTGATATTTTATTGAGTGATATTATCATCAAAGGAGGGCATAGAAAATTCAGAGTTGGCTTTCTCTAATTCTTAAAAATTTTCGATGGGCCAATCTTCAATTGGTGTTTCTTTAACTCTTTTCTTATTTTCTTCTATGTATTCTAATAAATTAGCCATTTATTCTTGGCTATTCCCAGCATTCTGCACCATTTATTTCAGTCCCTATCCATCAAAGTTAGTATTCTACAATAAATCTATTAAATTTTATTCAAGCTGCTCATTTCCGCATGTTAACAGCTCAGCAAATTCTTCAATTATTTCAGGCATTTATTGGATTGGATTTAAGTCAGTTAAATTGATCTTTTTATTATTTATTATTTTTTTTATTATGGTCTTTGTCGAGCCTGTACGCTTATCAAATATATTCGAGCGACTTGCCGCATTCATCTATTCAGCAATTTTCGGTATCATGGTGGGATCTAAGTCAGAATCTTTTCCCAACATGTTCCTCATCATTGCTTAATTCTCTAAATTTTAACCACCTAGCTATTTGATAATCCTTATACTATCCAATTCTCCTTCTTTATTACTATCGATAAGGTTCTTTAATTTTTATCTATCAATATTAGAGTTATTCAAGAGGTTGATGATAAAATCCTTTGTAAATTTGTTGTTTTGTGCCAATAAATCTTTTAATGTATTTAGTGAAATTATTCCAGTTTCTTTATTAAATAAAGCCTATATTATGTCTTTGTAATCTTTATCATTCAAGATACTTTTCAATTTTTACATGTCTATCTCGGAATACTTACCTAAAATCTATTGAAGTTTCGATTGACTATTCTTTTAGTTCATTAACTACTTTATTGAATCTTTTTGAACTTCATTTTTTAGCATCAGATCATTCAGTATATCGGGATTATAATGCTTTTTTTTGCCAAACGTGTCAGTCATAAACTACTCACTGACTTCATTTAACTTGGCTAATTATTTCAGATTATTGATTTCTGCCTCTGATATTTTGGCATAATCTTAGGATCTAATGCTGCTTAGAAGTTCCATCGGATCAATATCTCTCTTTTTCTCATTAATGATTTATCGAACTGTTTTGTTAATAAAAGATCCTTCTACATGTTCAGTTCTATCTTCATCTTAATTTAAGTCTTCTTGTTTTTATTATTATTGATTATATTCCTTGAGCTATTTAAACTTTTTTGTATACTCCCTCTACTGAAAAAATAGATCATCATTGATTTGCTTTAGTTAGAAAGGGTTAAACTGAATCTAGCCTTTAAGATTCGAGTACTATGGAACCGTTTTTGTTATTGAATTAACTTCAATATTTTATTATAGCTGTTCTATTGCACCAAAATTGCCAATTTTATCTTGCAAACTTATTTTATTACACTGGTCTTTTGGTGCTTCGACTTAAGTCTTATATCTTCTTTCATCTTCGGACTATAAAACACTTATAAGACTCCCGCTAGAATTTTCAAAATCATTATATTTACTGATTTTCTTAAGATAGGGCAAATCTTCAACAATCCCTTAAAAATATTTATTATCCCTTCCTCCAATATCTATTAGCATAAATACAGCCTAAGTGACACTTATGATTAGATTATCAATGGCATAAATTTGAGTTTGCTGATTTCCTTCCTGCCTGAGGATAAGATACACAGAAATCGATATGGAAGGAATCGTATTGATAAGAATGGAGATGAAAGAAAACCAATTGTTGAAAATTAATAATTTTTTGTGTGCTCTAAAATAGCAAGAAAAGCATTAGCGAAGAAAGAGACGACTATAAACAACTCGAAAGAAACTAAAATGAAGACTTGATATAAAAGCAATAGCATTGAAAATATATCTATTACTTTTACACTTTTGCTTCCATAAGGAAAGACCTATGTCCTTTTGAAATTTATTGTAAATAGTCAAATTAAAAGCAATTCCAATAATCAAGGAAGTTATTATTACGACTAATCCCAATCCAATCAATAATGATAATGCTCCACTAGTCAAATATGTATCGCTCAAATATGCAGGAATAGTCAGCACAATAACAGATAAGAAGAAGCACAATCCCAAAAAGGCAGTAATGTTACCAACAAGATCTGTTAATGGATATTTCCATTTTGAATATACCATAATGACAGTTAGAACGGCAACACTGATAGTAAAAGGAAAGTATATCTTGTTAATACTTTTAATTGCTTTACAGCTGTTAGCATTATAATCGTTTTAATATCCGCTTGGGCAAGTAGTGTAGCACTGACCAGAAAGAATGAGATAATCAGTATTACAAGCAAAACAAAAACTACCATCAGAACTGCAGCTGGAGCATGAACCACTACACTAACTGCATGTGAGAGTAGCTAGATTAGCTATTGGAGCCATTGATGGGCAGGAACTGTAACAAACACTTGAATAAAGATAGTAACCAGTATTACAAGCTGCACAATGAGTGATATCAATGCAACTGCTGCAGCTAGGACAGGTAACACAATTACCACTTACATTAAAATAGTTTGAGGGGCAACTTGGTAAACAAGACGATGAATAATAGATTAGCGAGCCAATACAGGAAGAACAGCTTGATGCTGAATTAGAACATGTATAGCAGGTTGATGAACAGTTTAAACATGTATTATTCATCGCGTTTTGATAAGTTCCGATAGGGCAGGAGGACTCACATTGATTATTAGTCAAATAGAAACTTCCTGAACACGAAGAACAGGTAACACCATCACTGCATGTAGAACAGTTAGTCATACATTGTAAACATACATTGGAAGAGTTATAAAAACTTGGAGGACAGCCCGAGTAACATTGATAGGAGTAGTAATTGAGTCCAGGATAGCAACTGGTGCAGTTAGTGCTTACCATTGAACAAGTCAAACAGGAAGAGGAACAGTTACTACATATATTTGCTGATGTATAGGTTCCATTTGGGCATGTGCTTATGCACGAATAGTTATAGTAGTTGTATGAGCTGATGCAAGAACTACAATTTGCTGAAGTTGAGCAAATCGAGCAAATCGACGGACATTGATTGCAGGTATTATTTAAAGGCTCAGCATAAGTCCCATTATTGCAGTTTGCAGCATTTACACAACTGCCATTATTAAGATAATTGAAGGTACAACTTAAGCAATAGATAGAAGTGGTACAATTGCCACAGGGATAAACGCAAGCAGCACAATTAGTAATATTATGATACATTTGAAATGGGCAAGACAAAGAGCAAATGTTAGAGTAATATAGATAAGGATTAATGCAGGAAGTGCAGTTTGTGCCTGTGTTATAGCAAGTTAAGCATGGATTGCTGCATAAAGAGCAATTTAGACTAGAATTATCAGCATAAGTTCCATTAGGACAAAGACTAGCATTTATACAGCTTTGGTTAAAGTAATAATTTAAGATACAACTTGTACATGTTATGGGGCCTGTGCAATATCCACAAGGAGAACTACAATTAGCACAACTCGAAGAATTTTAATACATTCCTGTAGGACAAGAAGAAACACAAGTTTGATTATAGGAAAAATAACTGATGCTACAAGAAGTGCAGTCATTAGCTGTCAAGTTGCAAGTAGAACAATTAGTCGAACAACTACTGCAAAGATTAGTTGTAACATTAGCATAAGTACCATTTGGGCAAGCTGTGCTGTTATAGCAAGTAGTATTATACAAAAAGGAAGAAATACAACTTAAACAGCTATAAAGTGATGAACAATTACCACAAGGAAGCTGACATTGCAAACAATTCGAAGAATTTTGGTACATACCTGCAGGACATGTTCCAACACAAGTACCATTGTAGAAGAAATATGGATTTGCACAAGAAGTACAATTACTCGCATTTACACTGCAGGTACCACAGTTTACTGAGCAATTACTGCAAGTATAGTTTATATCACTGGCATAAGTACCATTTGGGCAACTGGTCGAGTTTACACATGTACCATTCGAAAGATATAATGAAATGCAGCTCAAGCAGTAATATAATGAAGAACAATTCCCACAGGGAGGTTGACATGATGAGCAGCTTGAGCTATTAATAAACATGCCTGCAGGACAACTATTAGCACAAGTATTGTTGTATGAGAAATAGCCATTTAAGCAAGAAGTACAGTTTGATTGTATTAAGGAACAAGTAGAGCAAGGTGACGAACAGTTTTAGCAAATTAGTAGTGAAGAATTTGCATAGGTGCCATTCGGACAAGTTGAGCCATTAATGCATGAGGTGTTACTGAGATAGGTATTACTAACACAAGATTGACAGCTCGAAGCAGAAAGACATGTTAAGCATGGAGATACACAGGCCAAACATACTCCAGTAGAGTCATTATAAAATCCAGAAGGGCATACTCCCATACAAGTATTATTTGTCGAATACAACCATGTTCCATTAATGCAGCTTGAACAATTATTAATACTATTACAATAAAAGCAAGGAGTGACACAATTGGTACAAATTGATGAATTTGAATAGAATCCAGATGGACAGGAATTGAGGCAAGAGTTATTGCTTGCATAATAAAGACTATAATTGTTTGGACTTGATAGGCAAGACAGACACACTGTAGGACTTGAACTGCATTTTTCACATGGTGAGGTGCAGTAAGGCATAACCGTTACACCTGTACTTATGCTGGCTGTTAATATTCCATTGTATAAATATTGAATACTAAAACTAGTGGATGATCCATTAAAATAAGGTATTTGAATATTGACTAGTGATATAGTTGCATTAACAACTGACAGTCCAGGAGAATTAATAATCCAGCTTGAAGAGTTAGCTATTGAGCAGCCAGATCCAATTGATGAAGCACAAGAGGTATTAGATAGCATGCTAAATTACGATGGTAGAGTGATAATTAGTGAAGTTAAACTTGAAGAGAATGAAGAATCCAGTACAAAAGGATTACTCAATGTTATTGTGAGATTAGAAGATTAATTAAGAGCAATTTGATTGTTGTTGCTAACTGATACTGCTGTTATTGTTGTATATGTATATGATACATTAGCAACAGATGTTATTTACATAGCATAACCGCCAAAACTGTAAGTTTGCGCTTGAAAGGAAATGTTAGAAGAAGGAATCTCATAATTCCTAATTGAATTTATAGTTATCTGGATATTGCTTGAGGGAACAGCCACCAAAACGATTTTTAAAGTAGTTGATGTTAAAGCACTACAGCTTACTGATGCGATCCCTGAAATAGGAGAGCACGATAGGGCGCTAAAACTCATTGATGATGGAATATTCAGGGTTAAATAATCTCCTGAGGAGTGAGGTATTGCAAATGTTATATTTAAAGTATAGGCAGAAAGACTATAAACTGTTTGCACTTGAGGAGTAAACGAAAAAAATGTGGAAGTTGCCAGTATATTCATTTGTACGGTCAAGCTGCTATTAATATAATTGACCATTCCCAACGCACCATATGTATAGATCGAAAAAGATGATGTCGTAAGTTCGGAAGGAGGATTCACAATACCTGCAAGTGTTATTGAAATACCAAGAGTTGCCATATCTGTGGAAAAACAATTAGTAATATTAATCACATTTGAAGAGGGAACGCCCAATGAGCAGGTTACAGTTGAAAAAGTAGCACTTGATAGAGATATTCCTGATATTGAAATCGCTGATGGAAATTGAATTGAGATCAGGCCTCCGGCTGGTATTTTATTGACCAAAGTAATTGAAAAAATATAGTTCACATTGGATGCATAAGTAACTAAAGTCGAAGGCAAAATATATACATTTGACAAAGGAATTACATTTGCAGTTGGAGTCATCGTTAATCCTGAAGTTAACTGATCAACTAAACTATCTAATCCAGAGTCATAATATGTTGCTAATGCTATTGAATTAGTTGTAGCAACTTGATTAGGATTAGTCACTGAACTGAAGGTTAAACTGAGCGAAGTTGATTTAGAGATGTTTATATTAATTGAGATATTGGCATAAGATGAGCTGGTGACTGTGCAAGTAAGTCCACTAATATTACAGGAGCAGGTATTTCCTGTTGTCAAAGTTAGCGTGCTTGGAAAAGTAACTCCTATATAGCTACCAGTGACTAATGCATTTACTGTTGTAAAATTAATTACGTATTAAGTTAAAGCGTTAACTGAATAGCTTGATATTATCAGAGAAGCAGCGGTTAGTGTTCCAGCAATGCAGTTACCTGTTATAGAAAGAGTATCAATTCCATAAGTAGATCCTCCAGTTGAGTAAAGTGTTGTTAATGTAAAAGTATAAGATCTTGTTGATGGAGGAGTCACTACACTAAAACCTGTAACAAACATGTAATAAGAGTTATATGACAAATCCGAGCTTAAAAAATTGCTGAGAACAATTTTTGAAGAATTCTGTGAAACTATAGTAGCAGATCCAGCATAAGCGATAGTAATTCCACTCCAAGTTATCTAAATAAAGAATAAAATACCATGAATTATCCTCCTGTGGCAGGAATTGGATTGAGGTTATTGAATTTTAAAGGCTTGCTGCTTGATGTCGATGGTGTGTTGGTAAATGAAAATGTGTATCCGGTCAATGAGTTTAGCGTAGTTGTTGTTTGGTAAATATTACTGCAGCTTTGAGATGTAGCTGTGTTTGAGTTCAAAGTATAGCGAAGCTAAAATTTAATTGGGCCAAAAGTCAACAAAGACCAGGGATTATAAAGATTTGCCATGCTGAAACTTACCACACCACTTACGGTTTTATTACTGGTAAATAGCCCTGTTGCAGTAAATATTTAGCTGTTGGGAAGTAATGTTTGATTTGTGCATACAGGAGTGGCATCTAAGTTCTAAATAATGAATTTACTACAGAGATAGCAGAGCAGCTGATAGGGGTGGCAAGATTGCTGTATTTGTTGTAGAACCATAAAGGAGCTGTAATTTGCATGAACGACCCAGAAATCACTTGGACTGAAGGAGTAAATGAAATTGTGCGAATTGAGCTTTGTCCATTGATGTTAGAATTACTTACCCAAGAGCATGAATTCAAGGATGAAGCTGTATAAATAATAGTATTTGTTGCAATAGCTGTCACAGCATTTCCTCCCGAATCATTTATAATGATATTAGTAGATTAGGATAGTGCACCCCAAGGATTTGTTATTTTAAACTATTTTACTAAATAACTACCTGCAAACCTAGAAATGATTGAGCAGTCATCGTTGATCCATAAATGCCAGTAAAAGAAAGATAGTTTGCTGATGTGTTTGTACTAATAGAGCAACTTGTCGATATCCATGACGTGGCAGCAGTAGTTAATATGTATTGACAATTTGAAAGAGAACCCATAGTGATCAAATAATTTAAAGAAAAAGTAATGGTTGGTGTTGCAGAAGCTGTGATTGTGGTGGTTGTAAATGTATAATTAAAGTTGTAAGTGACTTGCTGGACTAAGGTTAAGTATGAAGTTAGAGCCATATTTAATGAAGTAGCAGAAGCCTTTGCACAGAGGATTATTATAAACAGAAGAAGGCGAAAGCTTATATGATTCATTATTACTTTAAGTTTAAGTTTATAATCTTAAATGGATAAACAAAAATAAAGCAACTGTAAAATAAAGTAACTCATATATTTCCAATCAAAACTCAGAAGAATATTTTTTATAAGAAAAATAGCTTCATGTTTATAATAAAACGAAAAGGACAAAGGCAGCTTCATCAATCAAATATTATTTATTCCAAAAATAAATAAATTTGAAATAGTGAAAGTGACCTCCAATTTATAAATTCTTAATAATATTTATAATAATTAGCTGGCTATGGATTCCTCTGATCAGCAATCTGAACTCAACGATGATCTTTAAGAAGAAGATGTCGACTTAGAGGAACAAGCCCGCAGCCTAATCAAAAAGGAAGCAAATTAAATACTACACAAACTTAATTTCAATAACCCTGCTCATCGATTTACCCTCGCTAAGTCCTATCGAAAGATTAACAAACTTATCGATACCTTCGACAATGATAAATTCAAGTACTTTGATCTGAATATAGTTTTAGCGAAGATTGTGATTTCGTTGAGGATGTTCTCAGATCCGCATATTTTTTTAAACCCTACGATATGACTAACGTTCAACTTAAATTTGACTCTTCAGTTTTTAGAGACAATTTTCTTGGAAATCGACGGTGCCAAGAGCCTTTAGTCAAAATTGATGATTAAACCATCATATTCGATGACTACAAGAAATAAAAGATCATAATTAAGGATAAGTAGTTTAAGTTGACCATTTAATCCGAACCCAACAGCAAAATTGCATATACGAACAAGCCTAAATCTCACCCCCTTCTTCTCATGGACGATCAGCTCAGTTTAAAATATTTCAGGAGAATAATTCCGGAGACTATTACCGAATATTATACACCGCCTTGCGAATTCAACATCGTTGCAATTAAATAAACACAAAAAATTGAGTCGAGAATGATCTGTCTAAAAATTATTTCGAATGAAGTGCAGCAAAACTAATACTTCCAACTGCATATGGGGTGGGCACAACGGCCAAAGGAGTCTTTCAATTACGAGGACAGTAACTCTGGATATATTAGTGTGAGTTACTTACAATAATCTGAATCAAGTGAACATTAATGATATTTTTACCTATTAATCGCTATGCTCAAATGCTTTGCCTACGAAATAAGTTTGATAAATTTCGTTGTGCTTAGATGATATTTTCAATTTCTATGAATCATCAAAGGGTACAGTTGAATAATACACTCTTTTTGGACTTTAGGGAAGTTAATTTTGGAGGAAGATCAGTGGGCTACTGGAAATTAGACTTGCATTTCATTAGCATAGATTTTCCGGGTGTCACAATGGTTGAAACCTTTCTGAGAATTGATTTTTTGCCCGTGAATTTTCCTGAACTTTCTGTTTACACATTTTTTTCCAGATTGTGATCTGAACCAACCCCCAGTTGTTTTTTCATTTATGTAGTCAAGAAATATCTTTTGCTTCCAAAAATATTATGTTCGCTGCTATCATCAGATTAACTATCAGCCTTCCCTTCATCCTTTAATTATACTTTTACATCCGCTGGGTTTTAAAGAGAATTTCTCTTTTTATGGGTAATCACACGCCCATCAATTTTGAATTAGTTCATCAATTAAAATTTGGATCTTCTAATCTATTGACTTTTCATGTGAGGAACTTCAAATGTTGACATTCTTAGGCAAGATTTACGTTGAGATTTGACTGATTGAGATTTTTTGGGTTAGTCCAAAAAGTTTATTTCATTAGTAGATGAGATACTTTTGCGAAATTCAACCTCTTTGATCTCAGGATTTGTATGATGCTCGTGTTCGGCTGATGGAATGATTTTTCCATCGATGTTTTTAATCAAATTAAGGAGATGGCTCTATTTTCCCAAATATTTTGAACATCTGGATTCAATGTTTTCTTCTTGAATAAAAATGCTGCCTCCTTTATTTTTCAAAATGCTCTTTTTAGGTGCCTTTAAAATGTTTATATGGATAACAGGAGTTTGCCCTAAATCTAAGTCATCATCTAGTTAAATTTAACGATAAGTTCTCACAGCTTTATCCTTCACGTTTTCCTGATCTTTAGTCACTTCCAAATCATCTTCTCTTTTATATTAAAAAGTAGTATCTCCCAAGATAGTCACCCGACTTTTTCTTTCTTTCATTTAGAAACTATCAATAGATTTTCTATCTATTTTCTTTAGTTTCATAAAATTAAGCTGAACCTAATCCTCCTCTTCCTCTTATATCTCTGATTAGGAGGTTATATCCTGCTGTTTTTAAGTTGTAATCAACAATTTTTCAATTTATGACTTCAGACCTGAAATCTGTAAATTATCAGGAGAAAACACTTGGATGGTTTCTAAATCTTTAAGGGCTTTTTTGAATTTATTTTTCTTAATATGAAATGAGATACTTGCTTATAAACTAGGCTTCTACGCAATAGGCATAGGAAATGGTTTGAGTCTTTTTTTAATACTGAGTTTAAAGTTAAGAGTGCTGTATCATACTAGCCCAATAAATACTCAATGTTACCTTTGATACTCAAAATATTGAAAATGACAGTGTCAGATTAATCGGTCTTCCTGCAAAAATTAAGGCATTCTTGATAGGCCTCTAGGCTTTTCGGATAATTGCCATTGAGAAACTGTTTTGAAGCCTACTTTAGTGATATTAGATACTTCCTGCAATTTGAGTGAGAGGATACTCATCTATTTTCTAATTAAAATCAAATTATTAATAATTTCTAAAAGTCATATCATTGTAGTTTATTTTTTAAACAAATAGGTGCAACGTTAATTTATGAAAAAACCTTCTTTAAATATATGAGATCAAAATCTTTGAGAAATAATAAAATAACAAATAAGAACAAGCAAAAATATTGAAATATTACTTCGAGTATAATTACTAAATATTTCACAATTAATTTCAATGATTTTGATTTCAATATAGTTTCAACTTGAAGCCATAATTAAGATATTAGTTTATTGATATCAACATATTTAAAATATATGCTTGCAGGACGCATAAACTATCTGTTTTCCAACGCATCAGTATACGCCCAATTATTTAGAAATACAAAGTAGTCTTTTTGAGGCATGGCTAAAGCTTGTGGAACAAAGAAAATCGGTTTACCGGATGGACTGATGTTAGACTTTCAACTGGAGGTACCTAATTATTTGATCATAGGAATAAAAGAAGCTGTTAAAGCTGGTAAAACCTTACAACAAAACGGATATGAGTTCGATGTATGCTATACTTCTGTGTTAACCAGAGCCATTCAAACTTTTAACTATGCAGCTGATGAGCTTTATTGCCACCATATCCCAATTTATAAGGACTATAGACTTAATTAAAGACACTATGGAGCATTGCAAGGACTAAATAAGCTAGAAACCGTCTAAAAGCATGGCAAATAACAGGTGCAAATTTGGAGACGAAGCTTCGATATTCCTCCTCCAGAATTGGAAGAAAATGACGAAAGAAATCCTAAGTTCGATAAAAGATATAAAAATATTGATCCTTCTCTCTTACCTAGAACTGAAGTAAAGTTATGATAATATTTTAGAGTTTAAAAACAACAATCGAGAGAGTGCTACCCTATTGGAATGAGACTATAGTTCCTGCAATCAAATCCGGATCTAACGTGCTGGTTGTGGCCCATGGAAATAGTTTACGAGCAATTGTCAAGGTTTTGAGCAATGTTTCGGATGCAGGTAGAATATCCTTTATAAAGACATTACTGAACTAAATATTCCAACTTCAATTCCCTTGATTTATGAATTTGATGAAAACTTCAAAGTTGTCAAACAGCAATACCTCGCTGATCCAGAATAGTTGGAGCAGCAAATAAACAAAGTGAAGCAACAAACAAAGGCTAAATGATGGTCGATAATCCATTTAAGATATTAAAGCTATAATAAAATAATTAATGTAGGATCATTTGACATCTTCTTCTTCCTCAATAACTTTAAGAAAACGCTAACTGAACCAATTAAACTCAGAGATAAGTTTATTATATTTTCTTTTCAAAGACTCTAACTCGTTTATTTTTTCGTTTCGTTTATTTAACTTCATACTTGTATGCATCTTTCTTGTGGGATTTCCCTTGAGACTATTTTGGTCTCGATTTGATGGCATTGCATTTTTTTATAAATTATTGTGTATTTTAGACGGATTTGTGTTAAAAGATTAACTGTTGGATAGATTGATTTTTTCCTTGATGTTAGAAGCAGGAACAATGGTTGGTTGAGGTTGATATTTGACTTGAATATAGTAATCATGTTATTTATACAAAGGTGATTTTTACATTGAATATGATTTGCGAAGTATTTGTTTTTTTTAAGGTGATCTCTTAAAAACCTTACTTTTTAGACTATCGTTTGTTTCTATCTTAGAAGATTTTTATGATGCAATCTTTACAAGATGGCATTAGTTTGCTGTTTTTAATATTTTAATAAAACTTTCATAAACAAAGTTTGATTTTTTATTTCCCAGTATATCCATCACTCTTTTCAAAACCTTTTTGCTTTTTATTTTAATCTGTTTCTTAATGCCTTCATTACTTTTATTATAAATCGACAAGCCATTTTGAGGTTATTTTATTTTAGCACTTAGATTTTAATAATAAGAAGGCTCAAAGGTAGTTAGTTGAAGAAACGCAGTCATCTTCAATCGAAAATATTTGGATTCCCACCAACTTAATTTTTTTTACAAAACGTTTCCTAGCTCATAATAAGATGAATTAATTTCTGCGAGCACGAGGATAGATTGTAGGGTAATATATTTTTATTTGATTTCTGACTATCTAAATAAACAGAGTTATACGATAAAGGTTATTAGCTAAGATTATGCACTATTGTTTGGGATTAGCTTGTATTATGATTATTCATTAGATGATCAATATAATTATACCTAACATTTCAACACTAAATCACTAAAATAAGAAAAATTAATCCTTTTAGCTTCTAGAATTTGCCGTTATTTTAGAAGATAATTTTTGGTATTCAAGTTTTTAGTTCGGAATTAAATAAAGTGTTAAGTATTTGTTGACTTTCGATATTCTATAAAATGAGTATGTTTAATAGATCGAAGAAATTAACTTTGAATACCCCCTATAAAAAAATAACTGACGTGCTGTGGTAAAATAAGCGGATAACCACTGAAAAATAGAAAGAAAATGTTTGCTTGAAAACAAAGCTACACTTCCTGTCTAAAATAAAAAACTCAAAATCATAGCATGAAGGAGGGATTAAAAAAATATAAGCTAAATACTAGAAACTTATATAAAAATGTAAAGAGCAGGCAAAATGGATTAAAAATACGAACGAATAAATCGAAGAGAGGAACTATGAACAACTGAAGATGGAAGTTATGAAAATAGAAAATAAGTTAAATAAATTGACTAATAAAGCACTGGTAGCGGAGGACAAGTTGAAAAAAAGTTATCAAAGGACGTACAAAGGTGAAGCAAGGGAAAAAACATCAGTTCAAAAATAAAAATGCAACAAGTCTGCTGACGAATTGGAAGAATTATAACAATAAAAATCTGAGCTATAGACACTTCTCTCTTATAAGCAGCACTAATCTCTCAAAATCGAGCAATGCAATAAATCTCTAAACTAATAACTAATTTAGCTACTGAGAATAAAAAATCTTCTCCGGAATGAGATGAAAGAAAGTCAATTGGGAATGTTAAATGTGGAATAAAAATAAACAATATCTAAGCCCTCAGTCATTACTAATTGTTCCTGATATCAAAGAAGATTGATATAGTTAGCATATGATTTAATTAATCTACTAAACTCGTTATTTATTAAATATAATTCTGTAACTTCAATGGACTGGAAAAATAAACCAAACCAAATTTTCAACAAAGTCAAACAGCAAATGTACGCAAAGGGAATTTAAACTTTCCATTATGTCGATCAGTACATTGCCCAGTTCGATCCGGACCAATCAAGAGTTCTCTCATCTCATTTCTTTAATCTCTTTCTCAATAAAATAGGAGTATTTCTTAGCACACAGGAAATTAGGAATATTCGAGATCTTTACTCCAAGAATAAAGGTAATTCTTTCTTTAAATAGATTAGGACTTGATTTTGTACCTTGATTTTTTGCAAGATGTGAAGTATTCTCTCTCTGAAAAAATAGCCAATCTCATCAATCAAGCTTTTGAGTCATTAGATTCTAAAAAGGAAAAGAAAATCAATGCAAATAAATTACTGGAAAGTTATCATCCAGAACAACATCCGCATGTGTTAACTCGCAGAAAAAGTCCGTAGGACGTCAAAGCATAATTTATAAACGCAGCTCAACGTAAAACAAATAAAGATGGTTAAATCGCCTATTAATCGTTTGTTGATTACTATGCTGAATTGAACTTTTGCATACCGAACGAAAGACAGAATGTAATTCTACAATAATTAAGTACTTCGAACAGCTTATTATTGGAACATGGAACCTTGTTAAACCAGAGTAATATGTTTGCCCTAAAAGATTGCAAGAGATATAATTCACTCTTTATGAGAAAATTCGCCTTAAAAGTGACGGAAAGACAAACGAATGGAAAACAGGTAAAAAGGCTTTATCCTATTTTGATTTGAATGACACTCGCTATACAGATTTCCCATCTTTTAAAAGAGGATTGGACAAATTTGGATGTAACTTTAAGGAATACGAGATGAAGGCTTTGTTTGACAAGTATGCTCAAGAAGGCACACTGGATTACGAGTCTTTTGTGAAAGAAATCATGGATTTAGACATTAATGGAATGATCAGTCAGCCTAATCTACTGCAAACCAAGATGGGCACAAATCATTTCAAAGTTACCCATTGATCTTCATCGCACATATCCTTAATGGTGATTTAACTTAAATTAAGCTAGCAAAAAATATCGATAACAATGATATAATTATCATCGCCTCTTCTTTATTAATTTAAGCGTTTCAAACGTAAGGTCATCACAATTTTGTCGATACCTCCTCCAAACAGTTTTAGAATCGTTGCTACCTCCATAATTCCAGCAATTAAGTACAAGTTAATCGAGTTATCCCTGAAATGGTTCTTTAACGATATATTTTTTTGGAGAATATTGTTTTTTTAGTTCTTCCCATTTTAATTTGAGAAAAAAGGATTGCTCTTCTTCATTAGGTACAAACATTTGCTAACTTCGTTCCCTTACTCCTATTTTTTTCAATATTTTTCCAATTTGAATCATTGGCAGTTTTTGATAAGGTTTAAGATGTGGTCTGACTTCTGATTTATCTTTGTTTTCTTCCTCGTTGGTATACTATCGACTGAATTAAGAATTATATCTATTCCTTTTATTTGAAATGGTAGGCATCGATTTGTTTATTTTACTTCCCATACTCATTACTCAAATAAAATTATCAGGACAGGTTTTATGCCTAATTTATCGCATTTAGGAAGTGACTAATAATTGTTATTGATAAATACTTCCTAATAAATACAATATTTTCATAAAATGTTGGTATTTTATTTAAAGGTATATTTTTACTTATTATTTTTAACTTAAATTAAAATTAACTTCACGAGAATGAAAGATTTTGGAGAATAATATCTTAAACCTGAGTCCCAAGATAATTTTACAGATCCGCTTCTTTATATGACCAATGAAGTCAGGTAAGAATTGCTAGAAATGCAACGCATGTCAATTTCTTCCATTACTCTCTGCAATTTTTTAGGAGTCATCCTTACCGCTCCTTTGCAGACTATAGTAACAAGTTTGCAGCTTTCAGTCAAACCACATAAGTAGATTTTTGTAGAACCAGCCGCAAAAACTACTCAAGTTGCCAAATTAAATACGTCCTTGACTTTACAGGAGAAAAGGCGAATGTAGTTGATCATACGTTCTGGAGGGTAGCAAAAGCCTTATGTGGCTCCAGTATACGATGGATATATAAAAACTATTAAAGGATTATATCACCAGGGAGCTGGAGCCTTTTTCAAAGGACTTACATTTCGATGTTTTCATCAACTAATTCATTTTTATGCATTTACAGAAGTCGCAATGGGAAGTAGTAATCAATAATCATTAGTTGAGGTGCTAAGTACTGGTCCTAAACTGTTGAAAATTTATGCAATTCAATGCTTTAGCGATATTGTTCTAAATTGTTGCCATATTGCAGAAAATCGTTATATTTTGCAAAATAACATTGCTGAATTTAGAGGTATTGCCATTCTAATATAGTCTTTCGTAGTGCTAATAAAGTTATAAGGAAAATGTTTCAAAGGAAATAAATTTTAACTGGATATCGATATCATCTTTACAACAACTTAGGAGAGGTATTTCTAAGAATGCCTTTTATTTTGACGATCGTTTCTCAGCAAATAAATTATTTCGGGCTTATGATGTATTATTTGGCTGAAGTTGTTCTTTACCCTTTCAATACAGCTTTCAAACGATTAATTTGCCAGGTAGTTTATTGATTAATTTAGCATACTGAAATTCCAGGAATGATTCCTCTTCGCTATTCCTCTTTAGGACATGCAATTAAATTAATGTATACTGAAGAAGGAATCCTAGGGCTTTATAAGGGGTTTGGGCTTCATCAAATTAGCACTGGTCTTCGACTCGCAGCAATTGCTGGATTAAAACCAATACTGGATCAATATAGTACTTATTAATCTTGAAAGTGATTATATTTGTGTATATTATTAGCTTCAGAAAATAATCATTCATTCTATATAACCACATGCTTCACGGATGAGCTCCTTTAACTTTTCACTTGCACAGTAGGGAATGGCCTCTGTCGCTTTGCTTTTCCATTTTTTCAAATAGCTGTGGGCTTGACCCATTCCTTTCAACCATTTCCATACATCTTTGAGAGAAGATGCTTGCTCTCCTGTAATTTTTATTTGCATTGATTTAATACTATTAATCAACGATTACCCTTGACGATTTTCTTTGCCACCTTATAAAATAGCACTTCTATTTTATTGGGCTTTAGTTGATTCAAAATGAGATTGGTTGAGAGATTCGTCTTATTAAATTTTAATTTTCGATGTTTTTAGAGTTTATTGATGCTATTTGTTCCCCACTGGGCGACTCATTAATTTTCCCACTGATCGTTTTGAAATTGGCTGAGGCGTATTTCTTCTAGCATCCATTTGACCCCTCGCCTAATGAATAAATCTTAGATCATCCCTTTTTCTAAAATCTTAAAGTCTCCTTTTTTACTATTCATATTTGATGTACTAATCAGCCCTTTTTAATTCTTCTTGAAGTCTTCCCTTCACTACAATCAATTCGTTTTCCAATATTTTATTTTTTGTCAGGACCAGTTGAATTTCATTCGTCATCTCAGTTACTACTTTCTCAAAATATCGTAAATCAGCTTGGCTCATTTATTGTATCTTGACAATATCGGATTATCTCTTTGCCAGCTCTATTTTTAACTATTCAATCAGTTGGCCACCTTATGCGAGTTGAATTTTTAAGAAAGCATTTTCTTCAAGCAATTCTTTGTTAATTCTTTCCTATTATTTTTCAATTCCCTCATCATAAGGTGAAAACTCTTCTTGGGTTGTTTCTCGACGGGGGTTAAAAGTGTTACATGAAGGAGAGTACGGATGAATCGATCGTCTTTAGTAGAGTTCATTATGGGATGGGGACCTTCGCTAGTTTGACTTGAGATGAGGTGATCTCCTTTATTGAGAGTTAGAACCTTTTGAAAAAGAATCGTTATAGTATTTTCGAAGATTGGGGCTAAATTAGTTACGAGTCATATCCACCAGATATTTATATTTTCCTTCTGTCTGCTTTTATTGTTTATCATTTATCTCAGTCTGTTAGTTCATTACACCGTTATTATATTACTTAATTTTTTATAATTAAGGTTATAATAATGATTAATAGGACTATGAAGGAGAGAGGCGGAGGATTTAGCATAATATATAGAGCAGGTATACTGTATAGAGCATCAAGCAACAAAGCCCCACCATTTAGAGGCACATCTGGCATCATGGATAATTTTTCTAAAATACTATCAAACAATAAATGTTGGGCTCGAGATTGTGTGTAGAAAAATCCCCTTTATTTCTAAAATTTAGTGCACATTCAACAGCCTTAGTATCTATGGGTTGGCTGTTCAGACTCAAGAGTACCTGCCAATGAAATTGTAGGCCTAAAGCCAGGGGAGTTGTTTGTGCATAGAAATATTGCTAACATTGTCCCGCCTTCTGATATTAATGCACTGGCTGTAATCCAGTATTCAGTGCAAGTGTTAAAAGTAAAGGACATTATTGTAACTGGGCACTATGGTTGTGGAGGAATAAAAGCTGCCTTTAGGAAACATGATCATGGCCCACTTGAAGCTTGGTTGTCTCACATTCGTGATTTGAGAGCCCGTTACCGCAACGACTTACTAAATCAAGATCAATAGATAAACTAAAATTTATTAACTGAATTCAACGTAAAGCAGCAGGTATGCAATGTTGCTCGCATTCCAGTAGTCCAGCAGGCATGGAAGGACGGACAAGAGCTTCGTATTCACGGTTTGGTCTATAGCCTACATGACGGACTCCTGAATGATTTGGGTATAACTATCAGCAAAATCTCGCATTTACCGGAGGAGTTTAGAATCATTGAGGAATGAATAATTCATTAATCTCATACAGATCTATGTATAAAAATAAATATGCCACCTCACTATGGCAGAAAATTTTTATTGATCTGTTTTGCGAATTCATTTTTTTTGTTGTTAATGTTCTAATAATTATCTTGCTCAGTGAAAAAAATTAACTTTATTTGAAGAAGTCAAAAGTGTTCAATGGTAACGAATATTTAATCTTCTTTATCGCCACAACCATCGTAAATTTTCCCTTCTTAAAGCTAAACCATTAATTGATAAACTGAGCCAAAATGAGGAGAAATAATTTAAAATATCAGTTTTTAGCTGTCCGCTGAACCCTTCATATTGTTCCTAGGCTATCTTTATTTTTCTCGATTAAAACCTTCATAAAATGCTTATAATTTTCAATAATAGATCTATCTTAATCACAAATGATCTGGCTCAACTTTTGCTGTTATCGTGAGCTCTATAGCTGCAGGCTCTAAAACTATTTGACTATGAGGATTGCTTTTGCTTCTGGATTGGCTTTGACTTGCATTGATATTTATCAATGAAGCACATTTGGGGCAGAAAGACGTATATTGACTCCAGTTAAAAAGCCAATGATTATCTTGAGCACATCTGTAATGTCCAGATTTTTGACATTTTATAGTATGACAAAAGAATGATGCTCCTTTTTGGTTGCAATATAAACATTGAATTTTTTGAGTTCTCTTTATTCCCTTTTAAACTCCGCTCAATTGAGAATCTTAATTTAAATAGACATCACTGCACCAAAGTAAGCACATCAAATGAGCGTATCTTTTTCCTATAAAAGGTCCATAAAACAACCCTGCTCTTCGCATCTACTCACGATCCCTACTGCTACTATGACAAAAAAGGCATCTAACAGCTGCACTATCTTTATAAGGCTAGCATTTAGGAGTATTTAATTTCAATGCTGTTTTTATCTCTTAGTTTTCTGCAGATTCAATTGATCCATCTGAGTCGAATTCCACTTCGACTTTGCTTTATCTGACTTTTCTACGTCGAAGTTAACCTATTTTTTGAATATGAAAAGAAATTTAGTTAATCCCTCTGCCAATCATATCACTGATGAGATAGGTATAATTTTTGCGGTTATAGATAGGGATGGAAATATTGACATTTTGGTAAAAATTATTGATAAATATTTTGATTTTCTCTTTTCCTGAAGCTACGTATTTGAACTCCTGCAATATCTTTTTCCTGATGTTATCATAATCAAATAATACCATCGCATCTTTATCTTGATTGAGAGTAAATTTATGTTTATCTTCTCCTTAAAAGTCTATTTATATGATCACAATTTACTATTAAATGGTGTTGGGCTACTACTTGTTCATGAGCGGCAAAAGATATTGAAATTATATCCTTTTAGGAGAAATTTAAATTAAGAATAAAATCAATTCAAATATTGGATTTTATAAATCAGAGGCAATATTCCTCTTTTTATGTTTTGAAGGATAAGCAGATTAAAATGCTAAATATTGACGTGATATATAAATTTAATTTATTTTCATCATATAATGGCCATTGAAAGAGTACAAGCAGTTTTGACTGAAGGCAAGAAATATATTGATGTTTAAAAAACTGTTCAGGCCATCAAAGAAAAATTGCAAACTAATTAGGAGATCTAATTTGTGGCCAGTCGATCGGAAATTAATCGAGTGGGTATCATTATCAGATTAGTGGAAGAGTCAACTCCTGTAACAATTAAAAATATACATGCTCATAACACGATTGAAAAGATTGATGAAAAGGATATTAAATATCTGCACATCACTGTTATTTTCGCCAAAAAAATATGATTAATGCTCATTGTATATCCTCAAATTAATATAATCTTAAAAAGATAGCGAAAATTAGTTATTTATTGATGGGGAGATGAAATTAAATTTATAATATCGAATTAATAGTGATAATTATGATAAAAAAATATTCCAAGTGATATTTGTTCATTATTATAGGTGGAAAAACTGGCATATATATTAAACTCATAACATTACTAAATAAAATAAATGAAGAATCATATGAGAGATGATAGTAGACTATGGGACTATGAGATCCTTTAATAACTTGGAAAGGGTGAATATGGCCAAGTTTACAAAGTTCGCAATAAAAAAGACAACAAATTTTATGCACTTAAACGAGTTAATATTTCATCTTGTCAGGTACTTTTATCATAACAAAGGAAAAATAAAAAATTCAAGCCTTTCGATAAATAAAAGCACTTAAACTCATTCAGCATCCTGATATCATAGAATTCTATGAATCTTTCCTTTCGATGGACAATATATATATTGTGATGGAATATGCGGCCAAAGGTGATTTTTCAAAAGTAATCAGAGAAAGAAAACCTAAAGAAAAGAATTTTTCAGAGCAATAATTGTGGTAAATATTTGCTTCTCTTTCAGGAGCAATTAAATATTTGCATGAAAAGGGAATTATCCACCGCGATTTAAAATTGTAGAACATTTTCATGACTTAATCGGGAAAAGTGAAGGTATGATTGCATTTTACTTCAGATTGGAGATTTAGGAATGTGTAAAGTTGTCAACCAATCAAATTAACTCATATCAACGAGAGTAGGAACTCCCATGTATTTTGCACCAGAAGTTATTCAACATCAGATGTACTCTTATCCTGTGGATGTCTGGGCCCTTGGCTGTATCTTTTACAATCTAGCAACTCTTTAGCATCCCTTTAAAGATGCTACCATATAGACTTTGCCTTATTATGTGATAGATAGGGATCCAAAGCCTATAAAAGGTCAATATGGAGGATATCTTATCAATTTCATTAACAATCTTTTAACAAAAAATTCAAAAGATAGACCTAATATATTTGAGGTAAATTTGTCAATAAAAAATCGTTAAAAGCCTATGATTTAAAATCAAATAAAAGTCTTCAATTATAAAAAGCTTTTGATGATAAATTCAGATGTGTAAAAGCTTGATAAATTGAAGAGAGTACTTCTTAATTTAGTTAGGTTTATCATAAGAAAAACTACAAACGAAATGTTTCTACAGGTAATGACTCTTCTCCATCTAGCCCTGATAGATATAGCTCCACTTCATAAGTAAGAACATATCGCGATTATTTAAAATACAATTAAAGTTTAATGAAATTCAACAGCAAAATATAGTTAAATGACCCTGAATCTCCAACAATATCTCCGAAACATAAAAGCATTGGTGCCAGAGTTCAAACAAATAGTATTTCATTACTTATGTCTAACATTAAATCAGTTGAAATAATTGAATAGCCACTTTCGCCAATAAAAACTAACGGCTTTTGCAATCCAAATAAGGCCTTGAATCGAATTAATAATAGTGTTTAGTTTGCCAAATTTCCTTTCACTTAGGAAAAATCTCCAATGCGAAATTTTACTGCCAGACGTCAGCAATTGAGAAAGCCAATTCCAAACTGATCTTTTGTAATCCTTTAAATCTTTTTTTAGCAATTATCTTTATCAAAATTGGGGAGTATTGGATGAAGTAAAATTAGTAAATTTGTTAAATTGAGCTATAAAATAATAATGAAATAGGAAAAATTAGTGAAAAAATTCAAGAAAATAATAGAAGCCTTTGAACTTGAATGCAATTTTGAGGCAGGAGCGGTTAATATTAGTCTTGTTTCTCCTTAATCGAGTGATAAAGTTTACTATGGTTCATACAGCAATGATACAATTCCTTAAATGTTTAAGCTTTTGTTCGCAACAGCCGAATAACTCTATGAATATATTGCAGAGACAACATGCGATCAAAGAATTTAGATTAAGAATCCTTCCGAATTAACTATCTTATACACAGTTGGAAAAAATCTAAAAAGCGCACCACTTACTCTCTGCGAAAAAATACTCTCGAATGAGGAAAGATTAACTTTAAAGATTAAGCAACTTGAATCTGAGATATAGGAATTAAGATAAAGAGCAAAAGCGGGTGAAGAGGTTCTTCTCCTGCAAATTGAATTATAAAAAAAGGATAGGCAAATATGCTATTTCACTGTGCAGCTGGAATAATTCCAGAGAAGGCACTCAGAATTGCATGAATAGCTAAAAATTATAAAATAATCTCCATTAAAAATAAGAAAATAAGATGAATTTGAATTTTAAAATTTAAGAAAAGAAAATTAATTTTTAAAACGCCAAAATCAAGATCTGATTGCTGAAAAAGAATACCTTCGAGGGAAAAGCTAATCTTTTGAAATTTAAAATCGGTAACTGAACATTAAACGGCAAAATGTATAAAATTAGCTCAAATCGAAGCAATTCACAATAGACAAACTCAAATCAGGATTTAAACATAATGATAATAATGAAGGTGCTTACTAATAGATCTTCTTGGCTCCAATGGAATCAGTAGGTGACAAAATGGAAATAAAAGAATGGCAAAAGTAAGAAAATTACTAACATTAATAACCTTAAAAAGAATACAGATAAAATTTATAATAATAATTTGGGAAATTATTAGTCTTTAGACCATTGACAAGTAGTATTAATTATAATTTTTACGAATTTAAAAATAATATCTTAACTAAATTTGATCAAATCGGTAAAACTGCAGGCAAAATGATACCCTGTGCTGGTGCTATTCCAAAAACAGGTAAATATTGTTATAAAGTCAGAAGTAAATATTTTAAAGATAAACCAAACTTTCGAATCGGAATAACAGCCAAAAGAAATTTAATAAGTGAAAGCTATATAAGTGGAAAAGATATTGACACAGTGATGTTCTATTGCCAAAAAAACCAGCAGAGTATCATAAGTCAAGGAGATATCTAAAAGTAAGGATTTAAAATTAACAACGATAATGTATTAATGTTAGTGGTTGATCAAAATTAAGGATTGGTCAAGTGGTACATCGACGATGAGCTGAAACAAGTGACTTCTTACACTGAATCCATGAAAAAAGCTTAAAACTTGAATCTCTTTTTTCAGTTATGGACCAATGGAGATTCATTGGAGATGCTTACAAAATGATGATTTATAACCACAGGTAAATTCTTTGCCATGAAAAAATTATTATCCTTAAAAATGTATTTTAAAAACAAATATTGAATGAAGTGATGATAATCACATTAAAAATAATGTTTTATTCAAATGGTGGGGTTGGGGTTGGGGTTGGGGTTGGGGTTGGGGTTGGGGTTGGGGGTGGGGTTGGGGTGGGGGGTGTGGTTGGGGGTGGG
>Ga0302186_10000591_pt1 | contig 32087 bp, 25 predicted proteins | sample II_Bog_E1_2_FD_198782 | JGI IMG/M metagenome (GOLD analysis project Ga0302186, IMG submission 198782) | Peat permafrost microbial communities from Stordalen Mire near Abisko, Sweden - II_Bog_E1_1 | ecosystem: Environmental > Terrestrial > Soil > Wetlands > Peat | place: Sweden: Abisko... | reverse complement strand
TTTTTATAAATATTTTTTTAAAAAAATTTTTAAATTTTTAACTTTTAAAAAATTATTAAAAAATAATATTTTTTTAATTTTCAAAAAAAAAAAAAAAAAAAAAAAAAAAAAAAAATTAGTGATTCCAATAAAATTATGATAAAAACAGAAGATATCGAATATTTAAATTACGGTAAATGATTTTTAACTTAAGTGCTTTAAATGATATTTCGAAAGATTCAATCGGCCTGAAAAATGCAGGATTTTCAGGTCTTTCAAATCCTGCAGGAAGTTATTGACTGCAATTTCAATTATCGGATCTTCTGATGAATTTTCTAAGGATTTTATCAATAAAAACTCTTTTTCCGAAGGCTTGAAATCCCCAATCTTTTCGGCGAATTTATCCCTTAAAATGAACAATCCTTTTTTCTTCTTAAGATCAGGACTAATGAACAACAATCTATTGAGGAAATCCTTGAGAAAAAAGCTCTTGATTTTCGAAGAAAAAGTCTTTTCAAATTCGAAATGATTGAGGCTTTTCTCGAAAACCTCTAGTATTTGTATATCATTTCCAGCGAAAATGAAATGCCTGCAAAGAAAAATGAAGAATTTCTCTTGAACAGTGAGTTTCTCCTGTGATCCCTCTTTTTTCTCCATAGTTTTGAACAAATATAACCCGACTTTCAAGAAACTATTTAGAAAATTGGTGTTTTGCGATTGAAATTTCGAGAATCTGGCTTCGATCCTCACATGTTCTTTATAAAAAATCAGGAATGATTTCACCAGGATTTCAAAGACTTTTTCGAAAAGCTCAAGGTTTTTAATGCTTTTAAAAGTGAAATTCCTGAAAAACATCGATAGGAATTGCGATTGATAGATTTCCAGGCTTTTCTCACAATCGCATTCTAACCAAATAAAGACCAAATTCGTTAAAAGGCTCAAAGAAAGGATTTCCTTTAATTCGCGGGAAAACAGGATTTTCGCTATAGATTCAATCGCAATTTTCTGGAAAATAACGTTTTCATGAAAAAGCGCCTTTCTCAATATATCCAAAGCGTTTTTTTGTGTTTTTTCCTCGATTTCATATAATAAAATGAAATCGCAAAGGCTTCGCATGGCTAAAAAGCTGACGATTATTGCATTTTCATCAAAAATTTGAAGGAAAATCTGGAAATATTCATAACAAATCGATTGATCTAAGGAAACATAAAGGCTTAAAGCGAAAAGAGCTAATTGTTTGATTTGATTATTGGGGTTCATGATATTCGGAGCTATGAAACTGCTCAACAAATTCGAATTTCCAGGATGTTTCAAATTAATAGGAGTAATTCTTAATAAAGCAATTAACAATTTCAAGCTACGAATTCGTGAATCAGTGATCAAAGCATCCACATAAAGTCTTTCTTTTTCAATATCGTTGGTTTTCTTCAGAATTCGAATTTCCTCAATTTTCAGGGCTTTTAATTCGTTAATCGCAGGCCTTTTAGCGATATCGTGTTTGATTTTCTCTAATAAAACCTCGTTATTTCGTAGCTGTTTTTCTAGAGATTTCACATAATCCTCAGTTTCATTATCGAAATTACCCTTTAAATCAGAAATCATTTCCATCACTGATATTATAAATAAGTCATTATTGGCTAATAATTGTCTTAAAATCCTCAATAAATATTCTATAAGATCATTAAGACAAGTTATTATCAAGGGATCTATTGGATTTAAGAGAAATTGTTGAATTTCTAATGATTTTTCTGATATTTCAAAGAAATCCGTGATTTCTTCATTAATAATTGGCTTTTCATTAGGGGCTGCCTTTAAAATCCCCAGATCTAAGGAAATTTCCCTGATTAACTCAATAAAAGCTTCTTTGCCTTTTTCCTCAAAATTTATCTGAAATTCTATCATTTGTAAAGTCTCATAAACACCTAACAGGCTTTTTTTCTCTATAAAAGTCTTCATCCATGGCAAAAGCTCGAATAAACATGGTAAAGAATCCTCTATAGCCTCCATTAACTCGATATTTCTAGACTTTTTCCCGAATTTCATTAGAACCTTAAGTAAAAACGCTTCTTCTGAGCAAATCTTCTTGTTTTTCTTGATATTTCTCAGAAATTCCCAACAAAAAACTTCTTTTTCCTTTGAAAAAACCATCGAATCTTCAATAAACCCCTCGAAAAAGTCTTCTAAAAGTTTATAAACTCTTGGACATTTCAGGCTTTCCTTCAAATGAAAAAGCTTGAGGAAATCGAGGATCTGCAATTTCCTGATATTCGGGTCTTTTGCCGCTGAATTCTCTTCAAAATATTCGAAATTCCTCTTAAAATATTCCAAACAGGCCTTTTTCACATTTCTCGATCTATTATATATCCCAGCATATAATAGATTATATATATCGGCAATATCTAGATTTGCTATAAGGACCTTTCCATCAATGAGTTTCTTATATATGAATTCGACGATTTCTTCATCAGAATCGCGAATTCTCTTAAGAAAATCGTGAATTACTTCATTTGTGAGCTGAATATTAGATATCACGGCTTTTCTCAGCTCTTTATTTGAATCTGAAGAGAGAATTTGTAATAATTCACGATTGAAGATTCGGGTTTCAGGGTAAATTTGAGGGAATTCGTGTGAAAGCTTCAATATAAGGAAAGAGCCTAAGAAAATATTCAGAAAAGAAGGGTTTTTTGAAGAATTACCCAGTTCAAGGCCTTGTTTTCGGCTTGAAGTCTTTTGAAATAGAAGGAAAAGCGATATCATGAAGAGTTTTTCTAATAAATCTAATGAGAAGAACTCTGAAATAGACATATTCTGGTCTAAATTCCTCAAAATAACCACTTTTCAAAGTAATTTTATAATAAAAAGAACGATTTAAGTACTTATAGCTCTGCTGGAAAAGGACTGAATTTGGCAATATGCGGTTTCGAAGCTTTCAATGAAAAATTCAAGGATTTTCTTTGAAAAAACTAGAGAAAAACCCGATAATTGCGAGTTTCCAATATCTTTTTCCTTTTCATAAAGAAAAAGCAGGAATTTATCAAGAAATCTCAAGAAAACCTCACATCCGGTCTTTTGATTAGGACTTTTTAAATCTTTTAGAGAATTGAGGATTTGAATAAAGCATGAAAACAGGTTTTCTAAAGTTGTCTTTTGCGTTTTCTCAGCTTTTAAATAGAAATAAAAGGTTTTGAAGGTTTGGGAATCAGGGAAATTGCCCTCCTGGATTTGAGTGAAGATTTCAGAAGCGAAATTCGACATTTTTTAAAAAATTTCCTGAAATTCCTATGTAATTTATAGGCCATTTCTAAGTGAAAATTTTGCTTTTTTCACTAAAAAAGCGAGATTTTGTATTTTTTTTTTTTTTAATTTTCAATGAAATTCGCTCAAATTTAACTAAAAAACATGAAATTTAATTACTAAAATAACAAAAATAAAGGCCTTTTCTTAATAAACAGTTCTAACTCTCATCAATTCCTCTATAATCCCCTTATATTTCTGCATAATATTGGATAAAGTGTTCATCGCAATCTTAAAACCCGCATTTTCTCTGATCAGTTCGAAAAACAATTTCGATATTGAATTCTTCAATAATCCATCACCTCTTTTTTCCAAAAAAGTCTTGATTCTCTTTTCATAATCCAAGGGGTTTTGTTCTAAATACACATTCCAATCTAAGCCATTATAAGGGATTTCCATGATATCCAACAAAATCTCTGATTTCTCTATTAAAATACCTAAAATTTCATTATTTTGTAGGGTTTTCATTCTCAGAATCTCAGCGGTTTTCTCTTCAGGCTTTAAAAATTGTTGAAAATGGCTGATTTCTAAGAGATTCATTGCGGATTTCAGGTTTTGTACCTCATTCTATGGGAAATCGATTTTTTTATAGAAATTATATTATTTACCTGCATTTTCTTCATATTCAATGAATCCAAACCTGAGAAAAACAGATGTTTGAATTGGTTTTCAATGAAATCCTCGTTATTGCCAAAACTCCTGGCTTCTTTCAAGGAAATCAAGACTATTTAAAACCATTAAATTATCAATTTTTCTCAATTAAATTACAATTTTCCCATAGGAAGCCTAAATTATTCCTATATTTCTCCTCAGATTCCCTCAAATTCTCATCCAAAACCTTCAATATATTAGTTGAATCATCAGCTATGATCTGTTGAAAATTTGGCAATTTCTTAGCCTTTTCATCCAATTTACTTGAAAAAACACTGCATTTTGTTAGAGTTTCTAAATAAAATCAAGGCTTTTATTAATAAAATGCTTTTTTTCTCAAAATACCCTTCAAATCGCTATAGATCTCCTTTAAAAACATAAGACTTTCTGTTGAATTTCTATCTTTTTTTGGAGTCTTGAAGCTTTTCTTATTGAAATTCTCAATATTTTCTAATATCCTCATCCTAATATTATGGACTCCATTCATTTTCTCTATTCCCAAACCTGAAATCTTCAGATTTTCTAGAGAATTCTCTAATTCCCCATTTCTAATATCTAGGTTTTCTAATAAAAAGGTGGCGATTTTCATTAGAAATTCCTTTTCTATTGAAAAAACCCTTTGACTTTTATTCACGAGAATCTGAAACGCGGATTTCAGCTTAAAAACCCAATTTCTGATGTTTTCGTTACGATCCAATAACTCCAGAAATTGCTGGTCTTTTTCCTCATAAAGATTATTATTATCAATGAGGAAATCCAGGCTTTTTTCGAAATATCGTAATAACAGCTCGAATTCTCGCAATTTACGTTGATATTTCGCTTTATTTTCAATGAATTTCGCCTTGAAAATCTCGGGATCCTTTACACTATTGAATTCTAACGATATCTCACTATTATCTCCTGTGTTTAAGATAGTTTTAAAAGGGTTTTCTTCGAAACTCATTGAATTTCCTAAGGATTTTCTGATTTTCTCCTGATTTTTAATAATAGAGAGATTTTCTCTAATTTGTGGCTTTTCTTGTTGAGGTTTTTCATTTTCCAATAATTTTTTCTTCAAATTCGCGATTTTGAGTCTTTTCTTCTGCAATTTCGAGAGTAAAAGCTCGTTTTTCTCATTATTTTGTTTATTTCTGAGCTCGGAATTCTGTTTTTCGAGGTTTTCTATAATTTCATTACATTCTTCTAATCTTTTATTCATTTTCGTGAGGTTTTCCTGGAGATAATTCAATTGTTCATTGATTTGTAAACGCTCACTATCGAAAACGTATTTATCATTGTTTTTCTCAGTTTTCAAAGCATAATTTTCATGATCCAAACTCGCGGTTTTCTCATTAAAATCGTCGATTTTCCTGAAAATCTCCTCGAATTTCATGAGAGATTCGAAATTTTCGCTTTTTTCTGAGGAAAACTCGTTTTTCTCATTAAATATATCGAGTTTTTTCTGGATTAAAAGGATTTGGGATATGAGATTTTGCATATCGCGTTTATAATCATTAAAGCTCGAAAATAGGAAATCCCTATCTTGTTTTAATAAATTGTTATTTTGTTGAAGAAAAGCGAGATTTTGCATGAGATCCTGGATTTTCCCTTGAGAAGTCTAGAAATAATTCGAAATTAATTAGAATTTTTTTTTTTTTTCTAATAAACCTCCAATAAATGTTGGAAAGTCTCATAATTTTGCATGAAATTCTCTTGGAAAAGCTTGTTTTTTTCTTGAACTTCGATTTGGAAGAAATTCACATTAGTCTCGAGTTCTCTAGCCAGATTATCGCTATTTTTCTTATCTTCGAAACTGAGCTTTTTATTCAAATTCACGAGTTTCTCGAAATCCCTGATAATCTAATAAATTCCCCCCAAAAACCTTATTTTCTCTCATATAAAAAAAATTTATTTACTATAGTCATATTGGCCATTTTCCTATAACAATCTTCTAATTTCATCGATAATTCCTCTGTTTTCATCATCCAACGTTCGATTTCAGGTCTTAAGGCGATTTCCTGGGAAAACAACCCTTCTATTTTCTCATTGAGAGTCCTTGATTCTCTATTCATGAGTTTATCGAGCTTTTCTAATAATTTCTTCTCTTTTTCCACACTTTCATTGATAGTTTCCTTCAGAAATTCAGCCAAAATCGGCTTATTTTCGTTATTTTCAATCTTTTCATTTTCAAAAGTTTGTCCGTCATTGAGATTCTCTTCAGCTTCATTATAGACTTTTCTGTTATTATTCGAAAACCCACGTTTTTTCTTGAGAGTTTTCTCATAGTTTTCATTGGAGATCTCATTATTTTCACGAGTTCTAATACTTTTGGCTTGATTTTTGCCAGTTTCTCTGATATTTTGTAAGGTCCGAATCTTGTTTTCCGCTTCTCTTTTAATCAAGGCGATTTCATTTTGGCTATTTTGTAAACAGGCGGATTTCTCGTTTTCAAGTTTTTCAATCGTTATGCCGGATTCTTCAATACGAAATTCGAGACTTTTCACTAATTCCTCCGAAATTGAAAGTTCTTTTTCCAAATTTTCTGATTTCTCCTGTAAATCTTTGATTTTCCCTTGATAGGATTCCAATTTGGATGATATTCTTTTGTTTTCTTCTATAAGATCGTTATGTTTCTTAAAGAATTCAGTTTCTTTGTTTCCGAAATCTTTGGTAGTTTGATTGAGTTCTTCTTTTAGCTTCATTTTCTCATTTTTGGCTCTTTTTTCTGCGTTTTTCATCACGGCCATTTGATGTGAGCTTTTCTTCACTTCTATCAATTCTTTTTCTAAATCATGGTTTTCTCTGATGAGCTTCGATTTCGTGTTTTCGGAGCTTTTCAAACTATTCCAGGACTTTTCTAACTAAAGACCAAACCAAGAGTTTTTAATGAAGAAAAAACAAAGGATTTACGTCTTCTCGCAACATATCAATCACTTTAGAAGCTTTGGCTATTGCCTGATCTTTGGAATTCGATTCAGTCATTAATTCGTTAATAACTTCTTTAAGGTTCCGCTATTTTTTTTCAAGGAAGATTAATAAAGAAAAAGAAGAAATTAAGAAAAACGTTTTCATCATCTCGTTTGGAAATCAAAAGCGATAATCGCTCGTTTTCTAACAGAAGATCACTCATTTGAGGCTAAGTTTTTGAATTTCGGGTCGTTGAAAAAAGCGAAAATTTAATAATTAATGAGGAAATTAAAAAAGGCTTTTTTTTTGGAATTTTGATTTAAACAAATTTGAATAAATTTGAATAAATTTGAATGAAATTTGAATAAATTTGAAGGAATTTAAAAAATTTCAAAGGAAACGTTTTATCTACAATAGAACATTTGAATTTGCGATTAATCAAAAATTAAATTCAGATAATTTGTTTTCTTTAATATTAAATTAATTTCATGCGCAATCAAAAAAACCCTTAACTATTAATTCCTCTTAAACTGGTTTTATAAATCCCAATATATCTTCCATCTATAGGCTCTGGCAATTAAATCTTCTAATACTTTTTCAGGTTTTTGAAGTTCGCGCTCTGACATTTTTATCCTCTTTTAGAAATTCTAGGCCTTTAAATTTCATCTTAAAAGAGACATGGAAATCTATTGGAAATCATTGCATTTATCCATAAAAGGCGTTTTTTTTTCATATGTCTTCCATTTAAACCTCCAATCTATAATTAATTTTTATTAAAAATCAAAAATTTGCTTCCATGAACCCTGAGGTTTTTAACTCTTTTCCTTTAATATTTATCTGATCTATTCATCCTAGAACTTCTATCCAAGCTCATATTTGCAATCTCCTTTCGACAAAAACCTCATGTTATACAATTTCTTGCAAATGCAACAAAAATTTCCTTTTTTCAATTATCAAGGCTTTTTACCTCAAAATCCCTTATATTTCCCAATGAATTTCCCTTCTGCTCCCATCAGACAAGAAATCCTCAAACCTCAAATGGATTCCGAAGATCAAATGAAAAAAGAAGCCTTAGTAGAGAAATCAGAGAAATCAGAGAAATTAGATAGAATTTCATCAAGAATCGAGGCTAGTCCTAATCAAAAGTCCGTGGTTGCGGATATTGAGGACAGGTCGGTGAATATAGAGAAAACCGAAGGAATTCAGATGATTTTGAAATATTTTATTCAGAACATTGGTAGAGTTAGATCTAATAGGATTAATGTGGAAAGGGAGAAATTTGCTAAAAACGCTGAACTTCTTCAGATTTTCGACCTTTTGATGAAGAAATATATCATGTCCAATAAGACCAAAGAAGAGAAAATCAAATATATCCTCAGAAAAAGCTTCAAATATCTCGGTAATAAGTTAAAAAAGGAACAATTCATCGCCAAAAACCTCAAATCGAAAAAGGAATTCGATCGCATCTTCAATGATTTCTATATGAGCTCCAAACAAAGCTTAGAAGAAAAAGAAGCCAAAGTAGAAGGAAAACAGAAGTTCAAACTGGTTTTCACGTAAAAATCCTTTCTAAATTAAAAGTTACTGAAAATGATTTAGGAAAGAGTCCTTCAATAAAACCATGAATAGCAACTTCCTCAATACCATATTTTCCAAAGACACCTTTGTGCAGGATTATAAAGAATTCTTAGGTAAAATCATTTTTTTTTCTCTTTTCTATCATTTGATTTTTCTTAGCAATTTTTTTAATGCTTTTTTAATTTTAACGATATTTTGAATTTTCTATGAATTTTTGACAATTTTTGACATTTTTTTCAATAATATTAGAACATTTCCATCATATGAGTCTTCAAGATAATGAGGATAAATTGAGTAAGGCTGTGAAAAAGCTGGGGAAATTGAAAAATCTTCATAAATGCACGGTATACTATCTTTTTTCTATTAACTGGTTAATTGGTTAATTTTTATTGAAATTTCAAGGAACTTTCGCATAGATTTTTCAAAAGAATGCCTTGGCTCGAGGTTTGGATTGAAGAGGCGGAAATGATCGCTAAGAAATTGCCTGAAAAAAGCTCAAGTTTTTTTTCTGATTTTAATTGAATTTGGGCTAAATTAACCGAAATTTCATTATAAAAAAAAGCCTTGCTTTTGAAAGAACCACTTTTGAAATCTTTGACCAAAAGGAAAATTAAGGGAATTCAAGAGAAAATCTGGAAAACAGAAGAAAACGAAGAAAATTCGAAGTCTTTGAAACGCAAAAGAGCCAATTCTTTTTGATAAATAAATCATAAAAAGTTTTTGTTTTTCATTAAAAACTCTATTATTGTCTTATTTTAATTTAAATTTGAATTTAATTCTGGAATAAATCAAATCTTTTCCTTTATTGTCTCATAAATCCCTATATAAAATGCCCAAAAAGTCTGTTTCCAAATCTGAAAAGCCAAGCCAAAGAAGCTCTGAAAAGCCGCTGAAAAATTCCAAAAAACATGAAAAATCCTTAGAAAAACCCTCAAAAATCACGCTTTTTTCAAATCCACCCAAGGCTTTATTCATATTGGCGAAGATTCTAACGCAATTTCTTAATAAAGTCCTCAATTATCTTTTGAAACATTGGCTTTTGGCTTTTCTAATAATTTCTTTGATATTCCTTCCAAGGAAATTACATGGTCCTCATAGCGAGGTTTTTTCCTTTATTTATAGAAATCCTTTATAATTAAATGTTTTTATAGTTGTTTTTCTGGTTGGAAGAAGTTCTTTTCTTTGGAATTTGGTGGGTGGGCCTTGGTATAGCTTCTTCAATAGGTCTAGGTATATTAAAACGTCTTTCAATCCGTAATTCATTATAATATCTTAAATAGGAACTGGATTGCATACTTTCCTCTTATATTTGGGTCCTCATATAGCCAAAGTACTTGATTTTATTTAGAAAAAGGTCTTTTTTTTTTAATAGGTGACTATGGTGGCCAATGAATGCGGGGAAATCCCAGCAATGTTGCCTTCTCGATGGGATTTCCAGACTTTTAATGATTGTTCCCCAAGTAATGCGATTTCCCTGACCTTTTTTCTATTATTATTTCTATTTATCATTAGAAAACTCGCATGAAGGCATGTCTTTCTTTGAAATCCTCATGGCAGTTCAAATCGAGTCTTTTCTTTGGGGATTAGGAACAGCCATTGGAGAGCTTCCTCCATATTATGTGGCTCGAGCAGCTTGTAAATATAAATAAGTCCTTGTTTTTTTCTTTATAAATTTACCTTTAGCTCTTGCGAATCAATCTAATGAGGAAATCGAGGAAATCGAGGAACTTCTCAATGATAATAAGCGTTTTTTTCTTTATATTATAGAGTCTTTAAAGAAACTATATTATTACCTATGCTTTTAGCTACGAATTTCATGGGAAAAATCAAACGTGCAATGGTGGGTCATCTACAAAATTATGCCTTTATCACAGTGCTTCTGTGCGCATCAGTAAAGAAAAAACCGTCTGTTTTTTCTATATTATGATTGAATTCATTATTTAGATCCCGAACCCCTTATTCGATCTTGCAGGAATCACTTGCGGACATTTCCTAATTCCATTCACGACCTTTTTCTTTGCCACTTTCATTGGAAAAGCTATAATAAAAGTCCATATTCAGGTCAATTTTCTTCTCAAAACAAAGAGAAATTGCTTGTTATTTAGATGATCTTTGTGATTTTCGTATTCACGAAACATCATGTAGAAGTTGTTTTGAGATTTCTGGAAAATAACATCCCATTTTTAACAAACAAATTAACGGAAGTCGTTGAAAATCAAAAGAAAATGTTACATTCTCCTGAGAATTACATCGAAGCTCATTAAAAGTCTTTATATTTTCGAAAACGTTCATTTTTACAGGGAAAAAAGCCATTGATAGCTCTTTTATGGGATTATTTCATCATCGCAATGATCGTTTTCTTCCTGATTTCGATAGCCAATTCCTTGATAACACAATATCAAGTAAAAAACTCAAGATTTTTTTTTATGTATCCATTTTTTTATGTTTTAATTTTTTAGCATGAAGAATCATCACAAGAGAAAAACAAGAAGAAGAAGAAGAAATCGGATTAAATTTTCTAATAAAACGCCATAAAATAACCTCTTTTTTCAATTTTCAATAAAAACTCCCCCCTCATTAATAATTTACTATTAGTTTTAGTTAATAAAAAATGGGCTGTACAGCCAGTTGTTGTGCCACAAACCCTCGTATTTCCCTCCTTTTTCTTATATAATTCCTCTTAGAATTCGATCCTCAGCTTCAGAACGATCTGATGAATGGTATTGAGATCGCAGTGGCTGAGAAAAAGCCTTCATTAATCCTTACAAAACAAGAGAAAAAACAGGGTTCTATTGAGAAATCAGCTGAGAACCTCCCTTATGAGGCTCAAGGTTCCAATAAGAAATCAGAAGCCCATGATTCAAAAGCCCAGATATCGAATTCTTCACTTGCGAATATAAAGAAGGAATATGTAGAAGAGGCAGTTTTGGAAAATAATAATAATAACCAATCGAATGAGAAAAAGACCAATTCAGTGAAAATTATCCAACAACAAAGCACAGGAAATAAGATGACTAGTAAGCCTTTTATAGAAGAAAATGGGAAGAATAGAGATGAGAAGAAGAAGAACTCACAAATTACAAATGATAATAATTTCCATATGGTCGTTGGACCAGAAATCTTCGTTTCTTTGAAAAAAGGAAGTATTTCCACTCAATACGATATAGGCAAAACCTTGGGAGAAGGTGATTTTCCTTATATATTTAAGATGAATTTCATGATGTTTTGATTATTATAGGGGCTTTTGGAAAGGTCAGTTTGGTGATTCATAAGACTACAAGTAAGGATTTCATTGATTTTGAGGGTCTTTTTTCTCATAAAACGGAAATATTAAGGAATGGTAAGAGCCATGAAATCTATGAAGAAGAGCTCTTTGCTCAAAGAGGAGGAAAAGAAGATGTTTGCTGAAATGAACATTCTCAAGGATTTGGATCATCCGAATATCGTGAAACTTTATGAATTGTTCCAAGATGAAGAGAACTATTATTTGATAACTGAGTTCTTTTGTTCTTTAAAGCCTTAAACCTTATATATTTCTTAGATATTGTTCTGGAGGGGAATTATTCGATAGAATCAAATCCATGACCAATTTCTCAGAGAAAATTGCTGCGGATTATATGAAACAGATCCTTTCAGCAGTAGTCTATTGTCATTATAGGAAAATCGTCCATAGGTTAGCCTTTTTCTTTAGTATTTCAAGGTTAATTGCCTTTGAATGTAAGAGATTTAAAGCCTGAAAACCTGATTTTCGACTCAAAATCTAGCAATGCCACCTTAAAAGTCATTGATTTCGGGACTTCTCGGAAGTTCGATTCTAATACCAAAATGACCAAACGATTAGGAACAGTAAGCCTTAAGCCTTAAAGCTTTTCTTCTAGAATTCTTTATTAAATTTCTTCTCTATAAAGCCTTATTATATCGCTCCTGAAGTCCTGAATAAGAATTATAATGAGAAATGCGATGTCTGGTCTTGTGGCGTGATCCTTTATATTCTCTTATGTGGTTATCCTCCATTCACAGGGAAATCAGAAGAAGATATCCTGAAGAAAGTGAAAAGCGGGAAATATCATTATGACCGTAAAATCTCTAATAAAATATTAATAAAAAAGACCTTCTTTTCTCTAATTCATTTATCATCGATTTTCTTCATCAATTAAGCTGAGGAATGGAGTAAAGTCTCTATAGAAGGCAAGAATCTTATTGATAGAATGCTAACCTATGAAGCTGAAAAGCGGATTTCAGCCCAAGATGCCTTAGCCGACCCTTGGATCCAGAAAAATTCAACTATTTCAGCTCTGAACACAAAAGTCCTTGCAAATCTAGGGAATTTCAATGTTTTTCTCTTATAAAAAAAATACTAAATTGACTTATTTCACTTAAAAAGGCGAAAACCAAGCTCCAAGCAGCTTTATATACTTTCATAGCAACTCAAATCATGAGCCAATCAGAAAAAAGTGATTTGGAGAAGAATTTCAAATCTTTAGATAAAGACGGAGATGGGAAATTGTCTGTTGAAGAATTGATTGAAGGTTGGATTTCTAATTTTTAGATAAATTTTCTTTGGAATCTTCTATATATAATTATCTAATTGAGGATATATCAAAATTTATGGAGAAAGCGAACGTGAAAGGGCTATTAGCATCTCAAAGAAGATTATAGCGGATGTGGATCAGAATTATTCAGGATCTATTGATTTCACTGAATTTCTGGTTGCTGCTTTAGCGGAAGAGAAATTGCTTAATAAGACCAAAATCGAACAAGCCTTTAAGATGTTTGATACTGATGGAGATGGATTCATCACAAAAGAAGAATTAGAAACTATTATGGGAGGAGTTCCTATGGATGAAATGACTTGGAAGGCGATTTTGGAGGAATCAGACATTAATAAAGATGGAAAGGTTGGGTTTTTTATTAAAGAATGAAGTTTTTTATAGAAAAAGCGAAGATTTCAGGAGACGAATTCGTGCTAATGTTAGTGAGGAAATTCGATTGAAAAAAATGTTTTTCAACTTTTTGTTTAAAATTTTTCAAAGTTTTTCATTGATTTTATTGTGGATATAAATAATTGAAAACAACCTATATTAAGACAATTTATTTTCGTTAAAAGTCTTGTTATTTTCTCAATAAATCAATTATTCTCCTTCCTCTTCATCCAAATCCAAGCCATTTCCTGGATCTTTCATATCCAAAACGACACCTTTTTGTAATTCCATGACTAAATCCCTGTTTTTCTGAACTTTCTCTTCAATTTTCTCAAGTTTTTTACGCTTTTTCTCGATATTTTCGTTCTTTTCCTCAGATTCCCATTTGTCAAACATTCCTTTATATCTTCTTTTTTCCATATATTTCTCCTTCTTCCTTTCAATCGCGATTTCTCTGAGAAACGCCTGGATTTCCTTCTGATTTCCATCATTTTTATTGAGAATTGCCTGACAAATTTCTTCACTTTTATCCCATTGGCCGCATTTCATATAACAAATCGCCTGTCTAATCAATATTTTCGGCTTAAAATTATATAATTTCCTGCCTTCTTCTATTAAATGAATTCCCTCATACCATTTCTTCGACCTAATTTTGCATAAAACCCCATTTCCATAGAAAATCTCAGCGAAATTATCCAATTGTTTCAATTGATCTTCTTTCAAGATGGATTTCAAAGCTTTTGGGATTTTCAGAAGCAATTCTATAACTCCACGATAAACCTTAAAAGCCTTATCGAAATCTTTCTTATGAAAGAACTCATTACCGATTTTCCTCGAATCCTCAAATTTCTTTATTCTGCCGATGAAATCGAGTTTTTTCAAAGCAGTTTCGCCATTTTTGAATTCAATTAATTCGATTCTATAAAATAAAGGCTCGCATTTTATATCACCAATGGATTTCGCGATTCCTTCTTCGATTTCTTTGGGGAAATAATGATATTTCGGCGCGATTTTAAACCAAGAAACCTCGTTTTTCAGCATTGTGGCGATAGAAATATGTATTCCTTGGATGAAATCATCAGAAAATAGCTTCAATTTCTTCTTTTCATATCGAGATTTCGATTTATCGAGAAGTTCTCCATTGGGTTTTCTGCCTTCTAAATGGAACCAGACAATAGATCCTTTTAAAGGGATGATATTATCGATGGATTTCTCTCCAGGTTTTGATAGAAGCTTCAAAATGGAATGATCAGGACGAAGAGATTCGGCCTGAGTTTCATTGAAAAAGGACATATCGATATATTCATCATGAATTAGAATTGGAGGGTCTTCTTCGAGAAGAAAGTTCATAGATTTAGCTTTTATTTTAAATTGGTTAATATTTTATTATGAAGCCAAAAGACTTAATTTCTTATCTATATTTATTTAGTCAAGACTTTCACTTGAAATTATCAGGTTTTGCTTTTCGATGCCTAATCTTAAAGAATCCAATAAATCTAAATCCTCTTGTTTTTGAGACTTCAAAGCCTTGATTTCATTGGTCAATTTCATCACGATTTCCTGTTGTTTATTGAGAAATTCATTAATTTTGTTGATTTCTATATCGAGACTTTCCTTTTCACGCTTGGAAATCGATTTTATAGGCGTTTTCTGGTTTTCAATCTCCAATTTCATCTCAAATAATTCTTTTATCTTCAAATTCAGGTCTTTTTTCTTCCTATTGAATTTCTCTATTTCTTTAAGCTTTTCTGGCTTGGATTTCGTGTCCTTTAATCCAATTTTCTCCTTTTTTCCCTCAGGAAATTCGATTATTTGCTCATTTATCTTGAAATTCTCATTGAGAAGCTCATTATTTTCATATTGAAGTTTTTTGAAATCCTCAACAATTTTGCCTTTTTTGTCTAAAACCTCTTGATTTTTCTTCTCAATACCTTTTTTCGTTAACTCCAAAACCAAGGATCTCCTTTGTAAATCCTCGAATTCCTGTTTTTTCTCTTTTAGTTCTTGATTTTTCCTTGTGGTTTCCAATTTTTCTAAAAGTTCTTTGTTTTTTTCCTTCAAATCAAAGTTTTCCTGTGAAATCTTTTGATTTTCCTTTGAAATCGGCAGGTTTTCAAGCTTAGTAAAAAGCTCCGTTTTCCTGATTTCATAATTTTTCAACTTGAAAGCCAAAAGCTCATCATAATTGATTAATTCCTCATTCAAATTATTAATATTAACGAACAAATTATGAGATTTCTCTTCATTTTTCTCTTGAATTTGCTTGATTTTCCTCTCAAACTCATAGAAACTCCTCTGATTTTCTTTGACTTCCCTATCAACTTTCTTATTTTTCACTAAAACCCGATTTTTCTCTATATTTTCCTCAATTTCCTTGTTTTTCCCTTCAAAAGACTTGATTTCCCCTTGGGTTTCCTGTAAATACCTTGAATGCTCTTTGATAAGTTCCTGATATTCCTGATTCAATATCTTCTTTTCAGCCTCTAATCTTATTAAAATGTCTTGATTTTTGCCTTCGTTGATCATTTTAGTCTCAATTTCATTCAATAAACTCTGCAATTCCTCTTCATTTTCCTGCTTTAATTCCCTTAATGTCATGACATTCGGGTCTTTTTCAAATATCTGTTGTTTTTCCTTGAAAGATTTCTCATTACTATCGAATTCGCTCAAATTATGAGTATTCGTGATATCTTTGAGTTCATTGTTTTCCTGGAAACTGATAAACCCCTTATTGGTTATAAAGTCCTGATTTTCGAGGTTTTCGCTTTTGCTTTTTATGGGTTTTTGAAAGACTTTGAACCCGTTTTTATTAGAAGCTATGAAACTTTTGGATCTTTTATTGGATTTCTCTTTTTTTTCTAGCTTTTTCGGCTTATTTGGAGATTTTATAACGATTTGATTAAGAGATTTGTTGAGATTTTGAATAGAAGAAGATGATTTATTGAAAGGAGAGAGGTTTTCCTTTTCTTTATCAATGGGTTTTTGGATAAAATGAGCTGAAAGTGGGCTTTTTTCATGGGAATTGTAGTTTTCCTTAAGGGTTTTTAATTGGAAATAGGAGTTTTTGGAACGTTTTTCTTGAACAAAGGATTGGACTTCTTGGACTTTGGAAGGATCGTCAAGCCGGAATTTGGAGATTGTGGTGAGAGAATGCCTGGTGTTCATAATTTTTGGTCGTTTTTAACGAAAATTTGCTAATTAAAATATTAAAAGTGGAAAAAGAAAAAGCAAAAGTGAAAAAAATGAATATTTTTTGGGATTTTATTAGAATTGTTGATTTGGGCAGAATTTTTAATAAAAGAATTTGTTTTTAAAAGGAATGCAATATTCAAATTCCTAAAAATGCTTAATTATATATTTTATTTTTCTTCCTTCAAAATCAAATTTCCAATAAAATTTATTACTAAAATCTCATTATTTCTTCATAATGTTGAGTATCACAACCCAAATCCTTCTCGCTGAACATCTTCGACTCATCTCTGAATGCGAGCTCGAGGTAATATTATTTCCCCATCCTCAATATTCTCTTAATTTACAGGTCGAATTGATCCGTGAAGTCCTTTCTGAACAAAAGTCTTTCGATCCATCTCTAGCCTTCCTCAATCTGACTCAATCCCAGACCTTTAAGATCCCACTTTCCTGTGAAAACCTTCAGGACTTTTTCGCTTCAAATGCCACTACTTGCAAGCCGAAAGAGCTTTCTCGTTTGATTCATTGTTACGATTCCGATGGGGATCTTTGTCTTTCCTTTCAAGAGTAAAACTATTCATTTTTTCTAATAAAACTCTCATTTTTTCTTAAGTTTCTTAAATTTCATCCTGCCATCAAATTCCGCTGCCCTTCGGAATATCTCCTCATATCAAGACTTCTCGAATTCGGAGCCCGGATTCCTGAATTACGAGCTTTCATGGGCTTTATTGCGTGTTTTTGAAAAGGAAATGCAAAACAATCGCCGAATCAAGATTTCATTAAAAGAACTTCGATCTCGTTATGATTTCAATATTCCAGACGCTTTTTCCACAATAGACCTTCAAGGCCTTGGGTATCTGGATGCAGACTCTATCTATAATTTCTTCATGAAAAATAAGCTGAAAATCACTGATAATGAAATTCTTTTCCTCTTCAGGAAATTCGATAAGGATCAAGACGGCAAAATTTCATTCAAAGAGTTCGAAAATGAAATGAATATCTTAGGGATCAATCGAGCCCAAAACCGTTCGATTTTCGCGTCTTCTGCTAAATTTAAAAGTCCAAATAAAAGCTCGAATCATGGTTCCGCCTTAAAATCCTCCAGTCAAAAGAACCTCAAAAAGACGCCTTCGGCGATCCAAAAGACCCCAGAATCTTATCATTCAATAAAAAATAAGAAATTTATCGAAAATTCGATCAAATCTATCAAAGAGACTTTGCAAAGGTCTAGAAGAGAAGAACCTACTGAGGAGTTTATTAAAGGACCGACTGATAGTCCTGAAAGAGTCTCTGTCTCTAAAAGACGATTATATAAGAATTATCAATTCAATCAGGAAGATTCAGATGAGAAACTCAATAGGGAAAGTCCTTTAAGGGAATTAGAGGAGAAAATCCAGAAACAAGACAATTTGCAAAAAGAGACCTTGATGAATAATTCATTGAATAGGTCTAATATGATAACAGGGAATTTCGGGTCGAATATCAAGAATGTCAAGGAATCGTTTAGCGAAAATAAGGAGATTTATGGGACTTTCGGCTCGAATGTGAAGAGGAACTTAAGGACTTTTGAGAGTCCTTCGGCTGAGAAAAAGAAGAACCTGGCTTTGAGTGAAATAGATGAGAAAGAATTGGTCAAGACTTTGAAGACGCAGATTGATTTGGATCGAGAGATCGAAAGCACCAAAAATGAATTAGCCTTGCAAAATGACTTCAATCTTTTAGAAGCCTTTAAACAATTTGACCTAAAGGGAAATGGCTCGCTTTCTCTTTATGAATTGATGAAAGCATTCGCTAATTTGGATATTCATTTATCTGAGGATGAGGTCTTTGTGTTCTTGAAAAGATTCGATAAAACTGCCGAAAATCTGTTGAGATATTCAGATTTCTGTGATATTTTCACACCTAGATCTGAGGAATTCCATCATATTTTGACTAGCAGAGTTCCGAAAAAAGAGGTTTTTTTAAAAATTTGTTTCTTTACTTTAGTTTTATAATTTGTTTATTAGATTGGGTTTTGTGATCATACTAAAAGACTTATTCAAAAGATTGTTTTACAAATTTTGGAAACGGAAAAGACTTGCAATGTATTAAAAAAAAAATTGGAACAAAGACAAAGCTTCACGATACAAGATGCCTTCACTGTATTGGATAGGGATCAGAATGGATATATTTCAATTGATGAGTTCAGGGCTATATTGAATGATTATAACATCATTCCCACGACTTCGGATCTGATAAATCTAATGAAAAGATATGATAAGAATAGGGATGGAAAGGTCACCTTTTCAGAGTTCTTGAACGAAATGACTCCGAAGAAAACTTATTAATAGATTTTGAAAGTTTCAATAAAGTGTTTAAATTTTGGAAAATAGTTTGGATTTTTTATACAATAATTGATCTTTCAAAATTATTTGAAAAACCAAAATAGAAACTAAATAAATGTGATCCTGGATTTGCTAAGTCAGCAGAAAATTTTATTACCTTAACAATAACGTTTTTTCAAAAATCTTTTTTTTTATTTTATTTTTTGAATTTTCAACTCATTTCATAAAAAAACTCAGTCAGATTTTTTAAGTTAATTATTTTATATTTTTTACAATAACACCCAATCTCAATTTCCCTTATTTTAATCTATTAAATTTGTAATAGAAATGTTTTCCAATTTGTGATCCACAATAAACACAAAAATAAAAATCCATAGAATTCTTTTTTAGGGGATATAATTAGCCAAAGGTATGTAAACAAACAAAATTGCCAATCCCATAATAATAAATGTGCTCGCTATCATGATGAGGCTATCTTTTGATTGAACAAAAGGCAATTTAAAGATCGGCACTGAATACCACCAACTTTATCTCGTAAATGAAGGCTGAAAGGATAAACGGAAATAAATTAAAAGGATTGATTACGGAGTTTATAAACTGTTTAAGGTTTTCAACTGATGGGAATCTTCCATTCTATTTGATCCATATTTTTTCCTTATTTGATCAATGGTATCTTCATGTAGGCCAGAAGGACTGGAGTCCAGGAATTTGATGATTTCAGACTCATTCATTTGGGTTACTTTGTAGTAATATTCCTGGTTAATCCCCTTTTTGTTGGGTGATCTTGAGAAAAATTTAAGAAAAAGACATGCGAATCCTAAAATTAAGATATTTTTTTACGGTTAGGAGGAAAATTCAAGCTTTTATAAAAAAAAATCCTATAGTATATTTTTTTAATTTGAGGTTTCATGATTGTTTTAATATTAAATTTCTATTTAAGCATTCAAGAAAAATATGAAATTAATAAACAAAGAAATTATCTTATTTTTAAAGATGGATAAATCAATTTTAGACCTGACTCTTTCATAATTTCAAGCCGATAAACTATACATTCTTTAAAATATGATTTTATGGTCGCATAAACGTTTTGTGGCTTTCATGTGGATAGAAATTCAAGATTTTTTCTTTGCAGTTTTCAACCTTTTTTTTTAATAATTATCTCAAATAATTTATCATTTTCAAAAACCCATTAATATTTATTATTCATCTAAATAAATCAATAATAATAAAGAAATTCAAGCATCTTAATTTTTATTCATTCAACTGTTGCAAATGAAACCAGCTCCCCCACCTGCGGAAGAGAGCAAAGACATGGTCTTCAACGGGCTTTACCAAGCTAAAAAGAAAATCAGTGCCGGTTCTTTTGGTACCGTCTACACCGGCGTTGACCTGAAGACAAATGAGAACGTGGCCGTCAAAATTGAAAAAGTCACCGGAGGCGATGAAATGCGTTCAGTTATTCGTGAAGGCACATTCTTGAAAAAGCTTGAAAACATCCGTGGTATTCCGAAAGTCTATTGGTCAGGCAGCAAAGGCGACCAAGACGTTTTGGTCCTAACGTTATTGGGCAAAGATTTAGCAAGTTATTTGAAAATCTATAAGAAATTCAGCCTCAAGACTGTGCTAATGATTGCGGATCAGCTGTTGGTTCTTCTGGAGAACATCCATAACCGTTGTCTCTTGCATAGGGACATCAAACCAGAAAACATCCTAGTGGGGAAAGGCGATCAAGGAGACACTATTTACTTTGTGGACTTTGGTATATCCAAATATTACAAAGACAACCTCGGAAGACATATCGCTTATAGGGAAAAGAAATCCTTCATCGGAACCACAAGGTACGCGAGCATTGCGGCACATCTAGGCAATGAAATCTCACGCAAAGATGATCTGGAATCCTTGGCCTATGTGATCATTTTCCTAGCCAAAGGACAATTGCCATGGCAGAATCTGAACGTGTCCGAGGCAGAAAAAACCAAGAAGGTGGGAGAAATCAAAATCAAAACCACCGTGGAGGAATTATGCAAAGGACTGCCTGAAGAGATCGGAAAATACCTCAGCTATGTGAAGAATTTGAGCTTCAAGGAGAACCCAGATTATATTTTCCTAAAGGGGTTGATCATGAAGGCGGCAATGATCAACAATATCATCATGGATAATCAATGGGATTGGGCTTTGCCATTGAAAATCGACCATTCACCAACCAGGAAGAAAAACAACATGAAGGAAAAAAATGAAAGACATGATTCCCCCGTGAAAGATAATAAGAAAAAGGAAGAAAAGATGAACATTATCATAAAGAAGGAAACCATGGGAAAGAAGAAATTGTCGCAAGAGAATATCAAAGAAGCCAACTCACTTAATAACATCAACAGTCCCTACGCAAGTCCCAAGGCTTCTTATAAACATTTGAATCTTAATAGCAACCTCTTTGATAACCCCAACTCACAATTGAAAATCCCGGATCTGGCCAGCAACAACACCTCATATGCCAGTTCTTATAGAGGGTCCAGTGTCGCCATCAAGTATGATAACACTTCCAAGATGTACGGGGAAGAATTTGATGGTAATTTTATAAGGTTTTGGGAAATTTAAAATAATTTTATTTTTTCGCATGAACATGATGATTTGCAGTGGAAGATGAGTTTAAAGAGTCGAAAATTCCGGGTCTTTCCATGATGCTAAACAAGCTGGAGAACACTAAAGTGAAAACGTAAGATAAATGTTTTTTTATATAATCAGCACAAGCTGAAATTTTTTTTTTAATTACATTTTGGGGGTTTGGGGGAGGGGTAACTTTTTGATGGGACCAATGGCATTTGGAGGGATAAAATTCTTTTGATCTTTAATTATTTTTTATTATTTCTTCATGATGCTGCCTTTTTAGACGTTTCATAAAATTCTAATATTCAACTAAATGCCTTCTTTCTTGGCTTTCGTGAATTTACCTCAAGAATAGAGAGCTCCTCATTAAAGTAAAATTAAAGAAACTCTCATTATTTTTAAAAAAGAAAAAGCTTTTTTTTTTCCAAATTTTCTTCATTTAATCTAAAAATAATTTCTTATTTTCCCTCAATACAACTATTAAATAAAACCTTGAATAAAAAGATATTTGAAACAGAACAAAAATGCTTTCATTTAAAATCCTAAAATCCTTCTCTTCCCAAGGTGGACATACCCCCATCTGCATCATAGGCGCAGGTACGGGTGGCATCAATCTCCTAGGTCATCTCTCTCGTCAAAAAGGCTTTCTTCCTCAAAACGTCCGCCTGTTCGACCCTTCTCCCTTACATTATTATCAGCCCGGCTGGACAATGGTCGCAGGTGGTCTTTGTTCCCCTGAAAAATTCGTGATAGAAACAAACAAGATGGTGGTTAAAAACGTGGTCCTTGAACGGGCCAAAGTCATTAAAATTGATCCACTTTCCAATAAAATCTTCACCTCCGAAGGCAAAGAATTCACTTACGAACATTTGATCCTTTCCACAGGCATTCGAACAGATTATGACAAAATTCCAGGTCTCAAAATTACCATACTTGTATCATAAATTTAAAAGGAGCTGTTGAGGCTTTGGAAGACCCAGAATGTCCTGTAGCCAGCATTTATAACATCAAATATGCGATTAAAATGAATCAACTAGTTGAGAAATTCACAGGTGGATTCGCATTGTTCACTGATCCCATGGGTCCGATCAAATGCGCTGGCTCCCCCCATAAAATCCTTTTCCTAAGCGCTGAGAGATGGACTCGGAATGGTGTGCGTAAAGTCACTCAAATTGAATTCCATAAAGGCTTGGGCGTGTACTTTTCTGTGCCGAAATATGCAGCCAATCTTGAAAAATTGCATAAAGAAGGCAACAATAAAGTAGTTTTGGAGTCAAATCTTGTGAAAATCGATGGGAAGTCTAGAATAGCATACCTTAAGAATCTGAAGACAGGAGAAATTAAGGAACAGAAATTTGATCTCTTACATATGGTGCCTCCGCAATCACCTTATGAATTCATTGAGGAATCAGGCTTAGCAGGTCCTGGAGGTTTTGTGGATGTTGACCCCTTTACATTAAGACATAACAAGTTTAATAACATTTGGCCATTGGGTGATAATGCGGGTCTGCCAACAAGCAAAACAGCAGCTGCTTTAATGAGTCAAAGTATAGTTCTAATGAAAAACCTGATGAGATTTTATAATTGTCATGAAACCCCTAGAGAAGTCTATAATGGTTATACGAGTTGCCCTATTTTTGTGGGGGGTAGTAAATTGATGCTTTGTGAATTCAAATATAACGCGGCTTTGGATGAAACCTTCTTTAAAAATAGGCAACATATCCCAAGTAGACTTTTTTTCCTTGTGAAGAGATATATGTTCCCATTCGTTTATTTTCACCTTATGCCTAGAGGTCTCTGGTTAGGAAATAAAGGCATCGGCATGGCCTTTTATTAAGAGAAACTTCCATATAATTATTTTAACGCATTCTTAATGCCATTTAGAAAATTAAAATTTTTTTATTCACTTTTTTTTTCTAATAAAAATGAGCCCCGAAGAAAAGAAAGATAAAACAGATAGGACCGAAAAACCCGCCGAAAAAAACTCCGTCGAACCAAAATCTCCTGGCAGCAAGCCCAAAAACGAAATCGGTCCCGGCAAAATCATTTGTCAAAAATATTTCGTCTCGCAGAAAATCGGCCAAGGTTCCTTCGGTTCAGTTTACGCTGGTTATGACCTTAAGACTTCTGAAAGTATCGCGATAAAAGTTGAAGAAGTCCTTCCTGGGGAAGATAAACGTCGAAAGGACATCCTTTTAAAAGAAGCCAAATTTCTATATAATCTCAATGGGGAAAAGGGTTTCCCCAAGATGATTTATTTCACCAAGACCGAATCCAAGAGAATAATGATCCTTTCGTTATTAGGCCGGAATCTAGAAAGTCTCTTCCGTAAATGCAATCGTAAATTCTCATTAAAAACCGTCTTGATGATGGCGGATCAAATGATCAGTCGATTAGAATACCTCCATTCCAAAGAAATCATCCATCGTGACCTCAAGCCTGAAAATTTCCTCATTGGGCTTGAAAAAAATGCAAATACCATATATCTAATTGATTTTGGCCTATCAAAGAAATACTTAGAGAAAGGTATTCATATCCCTTTTAAGGAAAAAGTCGGACTTGTAGGGACTGCTAGATATACGAGCATAGGGTCACATATGGGCAATGAGCAATCCAGACGTGATGATTTGGAGTCTTTAGGATATCTTTTGATTTACTTTCTGAAGGGGGGGTTACCATGGATGAATTTGAACGGGCAAACAAAGGAGGAAAAGCATAAATTGATAGTGAACATGAAGGTGGGCACTTCGATTGAGAAATTATGTGAGGGTCTGCCGAAGGAATTCGAAGATTATATGAAATATGTGCGAAAAGAGCTGAAATTCGAAGATGAACCCAATTATGTTCATCTCAAAAAGATGTTCCGAACCCTTCTAATAAATAGCAAATTAGACATGAATTATGTCTTCGATTGGCAAAACATCAATATGCAACAACAAAAAGCCAAAAACACCAGTGAGGCCTTATATAATGAGAAAGTGGCTTCACATGAAATCATAGAGAAAAACAAAACCACAAAGCCAATAAGGACGAATCTTAATAAAACCATAGACATAGTCCCTAAAAGTGCTAAAAAGGGTGATAATCGTTTGAATATCACCACTATAAAGAAAATCGATAGTTCAGAGGAAGGAAGAGATTATAACACTTTTACGAAAGTCCAGACTTCAAAGGCTATTTTCATGAACGGGACGAATTTCATGGATGAATGCGAATTGAATGAATTGGAGGAATTAGAAGAATTCGATATTGCGGCTGATGATGAGATCTTCAATATCAAGCATTTGGTCGATATGAAAATGACCCCTTTTCTACCAAATAAAAGCCTCACTAGTTTGAATAAGATTGATTGTAAAAGCCAAAGTCCGATTTCTAAGAAAAATAGGACTTTGGAAGGCGATAGTAGCGAGAATCTCATTGATAAAGACGCTAATGAATATTTGAGTTTTACGAAAGTACGCGATTTGGTGGCTTTTCTAGGGAAAAACGAGATAAAGTAAGGAAAATTCATGAGTTTTCTATTAATTTTATTAAGGAAATCGAAGAAATTCTAGAAAAACAAAAGAAAACTCAGATTTTCATAGGAAAAGACTTTAAAAACCCAGAGTTCATGAGTTTCCTAATTAGAAAACAAGTCCTTAAAATCTATATATTTATCCATATATATCTATATATATTAAGAAAAAAATACCAATGTTCCCTTGCTCCACTTTCTAATAAAACTTTTATTAATCTTGTTAAATAATTTTCTAATAAAATTCTTTAAATGCGTCCTTATACCATCCCCCATAAAAAGAAGCCTCATGACCGTTTGAAAACCGCTACTAAATCCACTTCCTCAGAACTTCCCAGAGAACAGATCTTTTCTTTTTCCCATCCAGACAATAACCCAGAAACCACATTTAGTCCATTATTAAAATTCCCTGAATCGACCTTCAAAAAGGCGAAGATTCTGCCTCAAAAGGCTTTATCCATGATTTCTCAGAAATTCCATGACTTTTCGCATCGACTCTTAGGCAGAAGCCATAAAACAGTTAGTGAAAAAAACGTCCCACAGACTGCCAGACAACGTGCTAAGAGCTCGATTTTGGATTTGAAAGCCTCGAAAATGTTGAATAAAGGGTCGTTAATGTCATCAATCGTGGCTGTGAAGAATATGAAGAACAATTCAGCCAATGACGCCAGGAAAAGCTCGATTTTGTTGTTTGAGAATTTCACTGGGAGAAAGGTCAGCGAAAATGAATATTATGAAGGATCCCCAAAATTGAATCCTTTGGGGAAAGTAGAGTATTATAAAGCGGAGAAGAAGATCGATCGTATCAAGAGGTTTTTTTTTAGATAATAAAAAGTTCTTGGTTTTATTAAGAAAAATGGTTTAGATTACAATTACATGGCAGGAAACTCAAATATCCATTTCTGATAATTCCTGTAAAATCCAAATTCAAATTCTATTGGGATTTATTGATCATATGTTTGATTTTCATGAATTCGTTGTTGAATCCATTGGAAATCGCATTCCAACAACAAGACAATAATGTTTATCTGGGGTTTAATTTCTCAGTGATCTTGTTTTATATCGTGGATATCATCTTCAGCATGAGAACTACTTATTATGATGAAAATAATGATGAAATTCTGGAAGGAATGCTTCTGTTTAAGAATTATATCAAAAGCAAGGCTTTTCTCATTGATATGATTAGCGGAGTGCCTTGGAGCGAAATTATTGAATATAGTTTACAAAACACCTCGAAAATCACTTATATTAAGTTTATAAATCTCTTGAAATTCATCCGATTGCTCAGACTCAGTCGCATTTTCTTCTATTTTAAAGACGATTCATATAAAACCTTATTTCAAATCGCGAAAATCATCCTCATGTGCATTATCACAGTAAATATTAATGATTTCCATATTTTATTAATTAAAATGCCAGTTTCATTGGGCCAGTTGTTTATGGCTATTTCTGATATTATTGCAATATGATGGTCCAGATATAAATCAAGATTTTAACTCATGGCTTCCCATCAATTATCGCACCATTGAGAATTCAGTATCCAGTCCAACATCCGACTTTTTCTGCGAGAAATATTATGAACAAGATCCAATGTATGAACAATATATTTATACCTTATATTCAATTATAATGATGGTCATTGGAAGTGAAATGGGGACTGTGGGTGTTTTGCAAGTAAGTAGTCATTTTAAATAATAATTTTTGAGTTCTTTTAATTAAATTAAAAGACCTTATTGGCTATACTCATCTGTATAGTGGGCTCCTTTTTTTATGCTTATTTCTTCAGTGAAGTCATCCTATTAATTTCCAAACTCAACTATGCTATTTCTCTTTATCAAACCAAATTGGATGAACTTGATATGAAATTAGAGAAAAACAACATCCCATTGCCCATCCAAGACAAGATTCATGAATATTATAGCTTCTATTGGAAAAAACAGAAGATCTTCCAAAATCTGTCTGATTTCTCCAAACTTTCAGAATCCCTTAAACGTGAAATCCTCTTCCATACTCATAAAGATCTAGTGTTAAACGTCCCATTATTCCATGAATTGGAACCTGTTGAGATACTCAGGATAATAGAAAAACTCAAAACTCAAATATATTTGCCTCAGGATTTGATAATTCATGAGGCGGATAAAGGAACTGAGATGTATTTTTTGATTGAAGGTTTAGCAGAAATTCTGATAAAAAAAGAAGATAAGATCTTATCAATCTTGTTGAGAAAAGGCGCTTATTTCGGTGAGATTGCATTGATCACGAATTCAGTGAGAACTTCTGATGTGAAAGCCATAGATTTCTGTATAGTGGAGGCCTTCACTAAGGATGATTATGAACAATTGAAATTGGAATATCCTGGTTTTTCTTCTAAATTTATAAAAATGGGAATTATATTTGGGGTTTATATAGATATCACTGTTAGATTGACTGCAGGGTTGAGACATTATAAGAAGAATCATTTGGAGAACATATTGAACATTTTACAAAAAAATGAATTATTCAAAGATATTGACAAAAAAGACGTAAATAAACTTTCCCATAATAAAACCTCTCAGATTTCATATATAGTTGGTCTTGATTTCGATGAATTATATGAATGAGATATTTCTCGATGCCCAGGAACTGCTCCTAAAGCCAAAAAAAGTTGCTTTATTTTTAAAATTTTCATTTGAAAAATTGATTTTTTTTAGCGAACGAACGCGCTTTATTTTCTTCTTTTGGGGAAAATGCAGATCTACGGAAATACTGAGGAATCTCGTAGTTTGATCATGGATCTGATTCAAAGTCGAAAACAGAATAAAATGAACAAATTATCAGTTGATTTACCTAACAACATGAAATTCTTCCATTGTCTCGATGATGAACTTTTTGATTTCCCTCATCTCTTTCAAGATGATTGTAGATTAATTTTAAATAACATCGGCAGTTTGGTAGTAGGAGACATGATAGGAGGCATTGCCTTTGAAAGTAATTACCCTCGTAGTGAATTCTATTATTTCGCAGAGTCCGCATGTCATTTATGTGTATTCACTCAAGCTGTAACCATTATTTTATCATTAAATGTTGAATTTTTATTAGAGTTTTGAACAATTAAGAATGGATCGTATTGATCTTTATTCGAAGATCACTGATAATTATAATAAAGCGAAGGCATATTATCAGAAACTTCTACTTAATGATATGAAAAATTTCATCAGGAATTCAAATTCCAGTCCTGAAAACTTCCACATCAATAATTCAATGATTCCCAAGGAATTCCAAACACATTTGAATCTGCAAAAAGCTAAAAAATCAGTATTTTTTGATGATTTTGAAACGAAGAAAACCACAAATAATGAGAAAATAATTAATAGCAATATGTTTTCATCAACCATCAATAATTTCCAACAAGAAGAGGAAAAAAACATCAATCCCAAAATGATGAATTCTACTTTTGTGAATCATCCAATTTTTGAGGAAAATTCTGAGAATAATTCAGACAAAGAAGAAGAAAATGATCGAACCTCTGTGATAAATTTGTTGACTTTTGGAGAAAGTATAAAAAGGAAAAAGACATTGAGTGTGATTTTCGAAAAAGGACAAAAACATATCAATAAAAGAGGAGATCTAGTAAGGGAAGAAATCAGGAATGCCGCGAACGACCAAGTGAGGAAATTAGAGGAATTAGAATTGAAATTACAGGCTTTGGTGACTTAAAGAATTATTAAGTTTTGTTCATAAATTTAGCAATTTTTATTAATCAGAATATTTTACATTCTATTTTCTATTACTTTTTAGTTTTTTTTGCAAATAAAAAAAAAATAGTATTAGTTTTAAAAAAAGAATAATTAATTCTAAATTTAAATTAAAATAATTTTTTTTTTTGATTTTTAATATACTTAATTAATAAAATTTCATTTTTCTTAATATAAAAATGTAAGAAATATAATTTTTGTTTTTATTTAAAATAATGGAAATTTATCGAAATAATTATTAATATTAATTTATTATAGATTTATTTCGAAACAAAAGATTCTTTTTCTTTTAATCCTCATTCATGATAAGGCACACTCCTGCCAGAACCCATTTATAAGTTTCTTTTTCATTATCATCTCCCATCTGTAAGTTCGCTGTGAATACAAAGGTGCCTCCTCTCAAGCTGGTATAATATACTGGGCATTCATATTGAGCTTTGACCTTCTTTTCGCTCAATGGGACTGCGATCACATTGACCACTGGTAATTTGGGATGTAATTCCTTGGGAATCTGATCATATAAAAAGCCTTGTCCCTGGCTCATTTCCCAATTGGCTCCTTCCAACAATAATCCATGAACATAAGCTCCGTTTTCAGCTGGATTTTGAACTTCCTCAGGTACTTTGAAATGTGTTATATCCGTTTGAAGCGTCATGTTATCTAAAGGCAATTTCTTTTCTCTGGCGGTGTTTTGCATGATAGCTGTGAGGTAACTCATGGGATTAAACAACCATGAGATGCATAAGGTATTTGGGACAATTAATTCTTTGCTCCATTTCTGCAATTGGATGTTACGATCAATGAGATCTTGGAACCAAGTAGCCAAACTCCTCCTTGATGGATAGGCCACCTTTTCCCAAGTATCTGCGACTTTATTAAAACTTAAGGATCTGATCAAATTATCCATTTGTTCGGTCATATCCAGCTCCCCACCAAATCCTCTTCTCAGATCCTCCAATGATCTCTTGATTTCTCCTAATAACATGTTCATTCTTTCGCATTCCTGTAGACACACCACTATGAATGGGGTCTTTTCTTTGACCTTCCCAGTGATTTCTATCATGTTGAAATCCTCAGGTGTTCTAGCCTTCAAATCCATCACCAAAGCTTGTACTCCTTGTTCTTTCTTTGAACTTGAAGAACCTGAGGTCGAACCAGAAATTTCCATAATCGTGGTGAAAATTGTGTCACATTGTTGAGTCAAATATCCTATTTCAGCATTTGGATGCATTCCGAACATCAAAGGAGTTTCTACGGGCAACTTAGTCTCTATATATTGTTTATATGACTCGTAATCATGTTTCGCAGGATCTGGAGATTTGAAATGAGGAGCCAATTGGAAAGTTGGTTGCAAAAGTTCTGGACGGATCAAAACCTTCAAATAAGTCGCACAGGTCCTTCGATCCCAATTGTCAGTGATATGACCTCCGTACATGATTTCTCCATAGATATAACGCAAATCATCATAAGGAAGTTGCTCATATTTCGACGAATAATTATGAAGGACATCTGCACAAATCGTCAAATCACCATCATTAAAACTATATGATCTAGACCAACCCAAACATCCAAATTTCCTTCTCCCCAACACCAAACTATGGAAAAAACATAATCCGAACAAATTCGCCTTGAATTCGTTTTTCTTCTGAAGTTTATCTCCTAATTCCTGCTCAAAACGATTATAAGCTCTTTGTAAATTCGCATATGCTCTTCTCAAATTCGCTTTCAGGTCCTGTGGTGCCTCATTGGCCACTTTCAAACTGCTTTGTAAAATAGATTCTGGAATCATTTGCATAAAAGGCAAAGGTGGAGGCTCGGAACTGATGAAACAACGGAAATTAGGATGTGCTTGTGTATATACTTGTTCCAAATAACCTTCTAAACCATTAAGTCCCTTGAGCCATGATTGCATCAAATGGACATTTTGTAACATAATCCAATTGCCTTTGCTGGCCGCATCAAAAAGTGCATTTTTTGCGAGATTCTCTTGGCCTTGACCCATTGAAATGTTTTTAAATCTGCCGTTTTGTATAGAAATGTCCAATTTCGAGCCTTGACGCTCAACTTCTGGGGTCGGATCCACACCTGGGAATAAAACAAAGAAAATAGGAGTATTTGGAGCTGTTTCAGCATAGGTTTCCTCCATATTAAAAGGCAATTGTTCGATATATTTATCACCTAATCGTTCAGCGATGAAAATGCTCAACGCACTCGAAAGACGATCCGGTCGCATGGCTCTTAATAAGAGAAGCTTATGGAAATTGGTGATTTCCTTGAATTGTTTGGGTAACGGTGCGATTTCCGCTTTTTCTTCGTTATACCATTTTTTCCATTGCAAATGGTCCACTTCTAATGATTGGCAAAGGGAATTAGTTTGAAAAAAAGCAACCAATTCAAGTGCTTTGCACGCAGACCAAATTGGATCATTGATAAAATTCTTCAGGACATCGGGTATTGGGCCTGGGTTTAAATCGACTTTGCCCAGGACCAAATGATTGACTTCCTCAGGGTCCAAATCCCCGTTTCTTAAGAGGATTCTTAAACAAAGCATACTTGAAACTATCAACTTATGTTTCTCAAACAGTCCTCTTCTGGTATAAGTATAGGAGGTATATGTGATGGAATCCAATAATCTATCAACTCTTTTATTCAAAGATCTCGGGGATAATGGATCATCTTGTAATTCATTATTATCAAGAGATTTCTTGGGAGATTTTGGTTGGGAATATTCTTCTTCTTTGCCTTCTTCTTTGGCTTGTTCTTCGGTTTTTTGCTCACCTTCATTCTTTTTCTCCTCTTCTTCAATTGGCTTTTTTTCGCCTTCATCTTCACCTGTCTTTTCAAATTTAGGTTCTTCTATAGCCTTTTTCTCAGTAATTGTGTCTATGGCTCGGTTTATCACTACTATATAGGAATCCAATGAATATTTGTAGAAACTATGCACTTTCGCGAGATCGGTCAACAAGAAATAGATCAATGCTCCTCGGGTGGCAGCCGATCTATAGGCTTCTGAAGCAGAATTGATCTTGACTTCGGTGGTCTTGGCAATTTCAACCTTTAGGGTCACTTCGACAGAAATCTTCTTCGAATTTTCGAGGTTTTCTATCAATGCTATATCATCTAGAATGTCTCCTTTCACATTAACAAGTTTAAAGAGGATTTCATCTTCCAATTCCTTCAATTTTATCTTGAAATCATTTTGTTGGGTTATGAGTTCGATCTTCTTTTTAGCTAGATCAGGTCTTTCTCTACTTACAACCAACACCAATAATTGATCACCAAGTCCTTGTTCAGTGACTGTAAAATTGATCAATGTACATTCAGCCTGGATTTCAGGTGGATAATGTGGATTGCTTAATTTGGTATGCAAAAATAATACGAATTTATCATTGAGCATTAAATCCTTGCCTCC
>Ga0302186_10000590_pt1 | contig 32114 bp, 30 predicted proteins | sample II_Bog_E1_2_FD_198782 | JGI IMG/M metagenome (GOLD analysis project Ga0302186, IMG submission 198782) | Peat permafrost microbial communities from Stordalen Mire near Abisko, Sweden - II_Bog_E1_1 | ecosystem: Environmental > Terrestrial > Soil > Wetlands > Peat | place: Sweden: Abisko... | reverse complement strand
ATTATATTTGTCTGAGCGAGGCAGGAATTATGATTTGAACTCATCGTCGAGTCTTTTGTGAGAGCGCAGCATGATTTATAATTGATATAGAAAAGGCAAACTTAATATTTAATACTGCAGCAGATATAAATAAATATGAGTGATAAAACATTAATTAAAATAAAAGAATATATTCTGATTCAATTCTTGATGCCTTTTCACCCAAAACCTATACAAATGGAATCAAATATAAAAACATTTATTGTTGCTGCATCCAATTTGTACAGAAATTTACCCTTGATCGCTGTAAATTTACAATTGTTTGAGTAGACTCTCTTTTTCAAAATATGAATTATCTTTTCAGTGATTCTAGTTTGATAAATTGATACTTGCTGTATGCTCAATAGGCTTGTAAATGCCCACTGATCCTATAGAAGTTCCTTTGTGGATATATACGAGAGTCATCTCTGCTCTACTCTATATCAATGTTATAAGCATAAGCAAATAAAATTGAAACTCAGTTATTATTTATTTATTAGTTTTAAGTGCAAAAGGAATATTTATTTTAGTATTTAAATGAATGGTTGGCAAAATCATTCAGGGTTTAACCGTTACTCCATCTGCTTGAAAATGCACTGTTGAACCAATAGTGCCGTATTTAACATTGGTGATCTTTATATAAGCATTTGGATATTGACTTTATACTTACCACCATTTTCCTGAACTTGTTGAACAAGGTCCATTGGGAGCACTATCCAACCAGAGCATACTCGAAGAATGGTCATCCCATAGACTAAGAACCATAACCATGCCACTCTGTAAGGATTTCCCCAATGCTTTTAATCCCCCTTTATTCGCAAAATAATCTTTTGATCCAGTAGCCTTAGCTTGGCTCGCACAATTTGCATCAGTCATCGAGCTAAATCCACTGAGTCCACTAACATTAGTATTCGGGTTAACAATTTTCTTGCCATTCTGAACGTAGAATCTGTTGATTTGAGTCAGTGTTCCATTGTCTGTATTATTAGCAGTAACAAACTGAGTTACTACAGTGAAGGGTTTGGTGGTATCAACCTTAAATGTGGATCCAGGACCATAGAAATTTTTGTTTCCATTTGCATATGCATTATAACCGCAACCCCAGCTATCACAATTTCCTGATGAATTTGTACTGCCAGCACATGCTGCCCCCGAGCATCTTTGATATCCTTGTTGGTTGCAAGGATGAGCTGTAAAGGAATTTGCTTCTGAGTTAGCTTACCAAACATCAAACTCTGGACAGCACGAACCATATTATCCTTGACCGTTTGTCCAATTTAGAGTATTAGCCTGACCCCAAATAAAACTATTGTGGGGGCATTGAGCGTCACAGTAGCCAGTTCCATATTTAGCACCAGCCTTATTTCCTGGATATTGTGCTGATCCTCCATCAGATTGCATCTGAACAAAATAAAGGGCTCCATTAAGGCCACAAGGCAATGTAGACACATCAACATCAAAAGAAAACTCTCTATTAAGGAGAGTAAACATTTTGTATTGATTAACACTTTACAATAAATACACCCTAGAGCCAACATTACCTTGAGTGACGAAGTTAATCTGAGTTCCGTTGGTAACCTGAAGTACTCCATAGGGATTTGTCCATTGAGCCTGAGTGACGCCTTCAAGTGCGCAATTCTTCGCGCAAGTCACTGGATCGGGGCAAATGGTAGTGTTCCACCCTGACCCGGTCATACAACTAGTATAACTATTAGTTTGGTGAAGCCATCTCCAATTTTAATCAAGAACAATGCTACCCAACAGAGTTGTGCAACCTGAACTATTACACTGTGAATAGTTCATTGGGATATGGTACTCAGGGGTATAAGTGCCTATGTTCTGTGAAGAGATCAAGCAAAGCAAAAACGGCAGAAGAATAATGCAGGTCTTCATTGTATGATAATATAATAATAATCGTAATAAAAGCAATCCATATAAGGAAAGTTAATATATTATGAACCAAAATATTTCATTATGATGTTTTAGGTAATTTTTCAATTTTTTATTTAGACATTATTGATTGTGATAACCTGCGCAAATTATAATAAAAGCATTAATACTACACATGTCAATAATGCCATTTTAATATTTTACTTGAGGATTATAATTAATAGATAGTGAAGCCATATAAATGAACCAGATGAGACAGTGACTATTAGGGAATACAGAAACATATCCAATATTATATAATTTCGATGAAATTAATATAAACTAAGGCACTTTTCTTTTCATAATATTAAATAAAACTCAAGGACCACGAATCACCAATCTTCACAAGAAGAGATGATGTGGAGATAAAAAAAAAATATCATTAGAATATAAATATTGCAAAGTAGTCAATATCAAGGGAAAGTCTATTGGAAAAGTTTCATAAAGTAACTCAAGCAAAACTTGCCTTATGTTTAGGTTTGGATATCGATGAACTGATGTTCAGCAAATATAAAAATGAAGAATGGTCGAAGGTACATATTAAATCACTAAATTGATGGGGTAGTAATTTTCTAATTACATCAAAATTTTTAAGCTGGCTCTAAATGAAAAGGCAAGGAGATAAAGGCATGAACATATCAAGAGCTGCCTCAATTAATCAACCTACAAAAGCACAAAATAGTGCAGTCTTACTTGTGAGGTGATCACTACTAAAATTAAGAATATGGTGGCGAGTACTAATCATAAATATGATAAAGTATGTGAAAAAGAGAAAGTGATGCGAATGATAGCTCGGAGTACTTCATAAGGAACAAAAATAATTCCTTCTGAAAAATAATTATTCAAGATTTATTTTAAGGGAGAGTTTACTTTTTAATATATAATGATGATTGCTATGAGGTCAATTTAATTTAATTCAAAATACGGAAGAATATTAGAGATAAAATAATAAAAAGTCATATTTTCCATTGATTTTGTATGTTGTATGTTGAATGTTGAATGTTTGATATGGCTGATAAAATCAGAAAAAAATACAAATTTGATTATTATTGCTTTTTCTACATTAATAACCATTTATCGATTGGCATGGAAAGTACAGCTGTATAATTCAATTATGTTCTACAATTAGTTACAAATATCATTTATAATTTTCTTGATATTTTGCTCATAATTCCAAAACAAGAATTTTTGTAAATTTAATCAATCACAAGCCTCACTAAAAATACCGGCCATAAAAAGGAGATAATAGCAAATTCAAAGACTTAAAATATTATTTTACAATTTCATTGTTTTAAAATAGGATTTTATAAAATCACATTTTTAAATTTGATACATCTTAGCATATGATGAAGGAGAACATACTTCTTTTCATGATTTTTATGGTGATAGTTCAAGGATATGATAGTCTGAGCAATTAAAAGGAGATAATTCACTATTATGAGCTTAACTCAGAGTACCCTATCTTTCACGTCTTTCACAATCGACATTTTTCCAAATCAAAAGAATTTACAGCCTTTTAAGAAGTCATGTAAACTGTTGATCATCGCAATCATGATTACGCCAGGTTTCTGCTAACTGACTGCGATGAGATAGCTTAAGGAAAAACACTCTCATGCGAAATTTTAAGGCGAACTAAGGACAATCATATGGTTGTAGGATATCAACCATCGACTAACTTCCTCAACTATGGAGGTAAAAAGATTCAGAACCCTCCTATCAAAAAGCCATTTTCCCATCGCTCAAATGTTTATAATGTTTAAGAGATTTAAACCATTTTGACAGAGATAATGCCGAATTTCTATGAAGAAATAGATGGCTTAGAACAGTACGAAGAGTGGCTTGACCCTTATTATACTCCAAACTTAATTTTTGCCTCCAGAGACGATTAACTCCCCTTAGTACTCATCCGACTGGGAGTACACTATTTTCTAAAATTTGATGTAAGAATGGCTTTATACAGTTAGGGTTTGTATCGGATCTTACTAATGACGTAACGAAAAAACTTAACATCACCTCCTTTCCGATTTTATTAGTTATTGCTTTCAATTTTACTAGCCGTCAACATTAAATTCATCAGTACCCGCATTCAGACTTCTCTCTCAGTCAATATGAGGAAATCAAATCGTTTCTCGAGCCTTTTGCCCTTAAAAAGCAGAGAAACGATGTCCTTGTTCATAAAATTAAAATGCCTACTCAGTCATTAATTGTAACCGCTGATAATCAAGCTCAATTATCTGAAATACTTGACCAAGCAAACCGATGGTCACTGATATCTTTGCATCAAGGCAAACCTATCAAACTCGAAGCCTTGAAAGACAAATATGGGGACTTTTTCGAGTATTATCACTTAGTAGATAAATCTTTTGGAGAATAGACTCTGCAAATGTTCGACCCCGAATAAAAACAGAACTATGATTTGCAAAACAACGAATTCAAATTTCACTCTTTAAACAAAGAATAATTTGTGCGCAATACAAGTCTTTGGCTTAGCAAGGATTTTGTGATCGTGGGAGTAAGATAAAAATACGCACATTTCTGTACTCTATAACTCTCGACTTTCTTCAGAGGACTTATCCATTGCTTAGCTATTCGTGATAGTGATTATGAGTAGGCAAGCAAATCTTTAAAAATATCGTTTGACATTGGCTTCGTTTGTGCTGAAAATCAGATAAATGGAACACGTAAAGTAAATTGGCAAATTTTTAAATCTTCAGATTTTTAGACTGTTTATCGAACTGTTGAGTATGTAAATCTTAATTATATTCCAGATCACTCGCCAGAAATCTAAAGAAATCGTAAATATTTTTTTGGAAAAGCCCATCAATCAAATATAGGCAACAATCAAACTTTCTTAACTATGTTCTTTTCCAACTAAAAAATGTGCTCTTCTAATGACTCATCCTCGTAAAAGAAGCAAAACTGCTTTTGATTACTTGTCAGAGGTCGCTAAAGATTTCATTCTTGAGTACTAATTCTTTTAAATTGATCTTTCGTGCAATCCGTAATTCATCAATGAGATTGAGAATCTGGAAAAATATTCTGGTGGTTTGGTTGTTTATCATCCTCGCACAGGATCTTATGTTTATTAAAAAACTAAGATTTCAAAAACAGCTTTTAAAAGATTCCTGAAGACTAGTCTCAAAGGGAGTGAGGATGTTTCTTTGCATAAATTCCAAAATGCGGACATTATGGTTCATTCTTGTAGGAGTTATCAGCACTAGAGTGATAGTTTGTGATATCTGAGATCTGATATATGATCAATATAGATTAAGGCAATGTCCTTATTAACTATTTACAGGCATGGTATTATTTTCCAATTCAATATGCTCAATTGCTTTTATTTTAATTTCCTTATTATTATTATTAGTGTCCCATCTTTTTATCATTAGATATTAAGTTTATTTGATGTATCTATTTTACTTCAGCATGGAAGAGGAATCCTATATAATATTTAAACCCACAAAAACCATTCACGGATGTCCCGATTTTCTGAAGCTGACATATGATTCAAATAAAATGATTGAATAGTACATGCAAGAATTGGTCTAAGTCTATGGTTGTTCCGTAAATGACATTATGCTAGCTTTTCAAGGTCGAGCTCTATAACATAGAATGACTGCAAAAGAGGCCAATATAGATAATGTAACAGTTAACTTAATTATAAACTAAGCTGTGATCAAACACAAAGCTGAAAGTGCTAATAATTATCTATGAGGCAAACAATTGAGTGGTCACAATGATAGAATATTAATAAACTAAACTGCACTTATTAACAAATAGTTAAATTAACTTCTATCATTTACTCTATGCGTTGAATTGTAAATATTTCCTTCAAAACAAATAACTTTTATTTATTAAAAATAAGTTTAATATGCTCGATGACTCAGTATAAATAGTTTTAATTTTACTAATGTCAATTGCTTTAGACTTTATAGGAGCATTTTCACTTTAATAATGCTTTTATAATCCTTATCAATTATCTGCAAATCAATATTTTTGATAATTAATCAAATTTACTATGAACTGCATTCAACAATGGACCACTTCTGTTCTGCGAGAGTGCGAACTCAAGAAAACTCGCAAGGGATGGATTGGTAACAAGATTAGATAGATCCATCTCAGATAAGATATTCCATGCGGATTTTAATTATGTAGTTAGCATAAACATCATCATCATTTCAAGCAGGATCTCATGTCGCATGATGAGTTTTATTTTATTGACACCTACACCCTATTACATCAGACAGATATCATCTACAACAGTGTCGATATCAGCAATTTTATTGTCCTACAGTCCTCTATTTAAAAGTTGAGAAATTACAATCCCATAGCCAGCAGTAAAGCGAAGCACTTGAAGTAACAACTATCTAATTTAGAAATGTTAGTATCAACAAGTATAACGCCTTTAAGAGTTTTGTCTAAAGCATTGAGGTTTCATAAGAAAGAAGTTTATTTATACTGCCTGACATATATCATAAAGGTATTAGAGGATAAGTCAATAAGACCATGGACATTGAGTAACCCACCAATATTAAAAAAACAGGTATTATTTAGCATATAATAGATCAGTTAGACGATATCAATCATTTGGAGAGATGTATTAAATGGTATGAAAGACATACTAGTGACATTGGTTTCAAAAATATCAAGTTCAGTCTGTTAACTGCTGATTAAAATATTCTTAAAACAAAAAATGAGAGGAACTTCAACATCATTTCTCTCCTTCACTTTTTATATACCCACAACACTAACCTTCTCGATTTCATGGGGTTTGAAGTCAATTAAAATATCTTTAAAAACTAAATCTATCGTTAGCATATTGAAATTGGATTGGCTATAGATGGTGTTCGCCAAGGAAAATATTTTTAAGGCAAATTTATGAATTAGAAAAGCTATTTTAAAGTGGCAAATCAAATGTACAAGTTGGACCTGGAAAATAACAGGGCTCTCTTTGGAGATGTAGTCATTATTGAACTTAATAAGAGAGAGCAATGGAAACCTAAATTTACAAAAGCAGCATCCATCGACGACTAATTCGATGTCACTTAAACTAATTAAATCAAGGAGCTCGCCAACGCAAATAGCGAGCTTAAGACCAGCAACTCTAATCTAGTATAATTTCTAAATAAAAACAGCAACCTCAATCCAAATGGTAGAGTAGTTTGCATCTACAAGAGGCAAGCTCGTAATTACTGTGGCAGTATTAACTAACAGTAACTTGTTTATTCATCCAAAGCTAAAGAGGGCTCCATGGTAGATGAAGGCCAAATCAACAAATAGTATTAAATTTATGAGTTCGTGCCTGCTGACAATAAATTTTGCAATTTTTATATTAGAACATATAAAATTGATGAGATAAAGAACAAGAGAATCATTGTGTCTTTTGACAAATGGCCAAATACATCCAAATATCCTCTTTGCCACTATATTAAAACTATCGGAAATATTGGAGATAATAAAGCCGAGGCAGATACCATATTACTTTAGCATAACGTGGAAATTCGTGAATTCAGCAAAGCTGCATACGATTGCTTGCCTCCCGCTGGAGAACAGTTTGCTATTCCTGTTGAAGAAGAAGCATACCGCCTTGATTTAAGGTCAGTTGATGTAGTTAGTATTGATCCCCCAGGCTGCAAAGATATAGATGATGCACTGCATTGCCGTACTCTTCAAAACGGTAATTTATAAATTGGTGTACATATCGCAGATGTGAGTTTCTATGTAAGACCAGACTCGGCTCTCGATCTTGAGGCAAGAAATCGTTGCACAACAGTATATCTAGTCGATCGTCGTACTGATATGTTACCAAAATTACTGACATAAAATCTTTGTTCTCTTCGATCCAACGTGGATAGATTGGCATTTTCAACGATTTGGTAGTTGGATAAAGATAGTAATATTATCAATACTCGTTATTGCAAAACAATAATTCGTTCAAGAAGAGCCTTCACCTATATGGAGGCCCAAGAATTGATGGATTCAAATGACAAAGGAAGTATTGCTACAGCTATAAGAAATTTAAATGTAGTAGCTAAAAAATTGAAACAAAAACGTATTAATGATGGAGCCCTGACTTTGGCCTCAACTCAAGTTAAAATAACACTTGAGGAGGAAACTCACAGTGCAACCGATGTACAAATGTATCAGATGGTCGAAACCAACTATTTGATAGAGGAGTTCATGTTGCTCGCTAATATTGCAGTTGCTGAAAAGATATACGAAAGATTTCCTGCTTTGAGTATACTGAGAAGACATACTCCTCCCAAAATCAATGACTTGCAAACTTTGAAGGAAATCATGGGCAAAATGGGCTATGATTTTAAATTTGAAACATCAAGACAACTCGCTGATAGTCTGAATGCTATTTCACGAAAGGATGACGATTTTTTCAACAAACTAGTAAGAATAATGACGACTCGATGCATGAACGAAGCTACTTATTTCTGCAGTGCGGATTATGACATTAGATAATTCTATCACTATGGTTTGGCAGCTCCTTTTTATACCCACTTTACTTCACCAATTCGTCGATATGCCGACGTGCTCGTTCATCGTCTGTTGGCAGCCGCAATTGACCTCTAACCCCTACCAATATTTATGAGTAATGATTGTATAATGCAGTAAACAAGATAAAAATGACAAAAGTGTGCGATCAAATGAACATGCGAAATCGAATGGCTCGCTATGCTTCGAGAGCATCTAGCGATTATCATACCTACCAGTTCTTTAAAGGAAAATAGCAAATAGAAAAAGCCATTATGACAAACATAGATTAAGAAACTGCAACTGTCATGCTTGTTAAGTATGGTCTCGAAACGAAAATCAAGCTTTCATCTAACGATATTGCGATCACTAAAAAATTAAACGAAGGCAAAGGAATTTTTTGCTGTGTGAGTATAAATGGAGTAACATATTCGCTTTTCGATTACTTGAAAGTCGAAGTTAAAGTGTAATTAAAAGGATTCCATAAAATCATGAACTTGACTATTGTATGATGAGAATAAGCTATGATATAACATTTTAAAGTTTCTTTCATCTCAAATCATTTTATAGTTGTTTTATTCTCGAGGTTCGCATTGGGAAGAGGTCAAGTACATTTTTAAAGTTAATCTTAAATTACTTTTCTTTGATTTAAAATTAGAATAGAGTAAATCTTGATAAGATAATTTATTAAAATTCATAACAATCACATTGGATCACTTTCATTCTCTTTATAAGAATTCTCCGAGCGCTTCTTAAAGATTGATAATATTGAAGAAGAGTTTGATGCGCTGCTTCCACTATTCCCCTTAAACTATTCTGTGGGCAATTTCCATAAATTGCAAAGATTGTCTCCTTAATGTATGACCTCTGGTGCTGGAAACTCATATCCTTGTAATATCCTCTCCGTCTGATAATGATTTTAAAGAAGGCATTTAACTACTTTTCCATTTTCCATTTGCATTTATCTTAAATTTTTTATTTCTCCTATCTTCTCGTTCAATTGATTTATCAAATTTATATATTCCTCAGATTTGGGTTAAATAATAAAATTCTTTTCTGATCTGGACTTTTTTAGCTCGTATCCTTATGGCTTTCCGGAACCGGCGATGAGATTTTTAAGATCTTTGTTTTATAATCTGAATTACAAACTCTTTACTTCAGCACATTGTTCGTTTATTTTAAAATTTTGTTTCTTAACCTGAATTATAAATTCTTTACTTTAGGTCACGATTCGTTTATTGTAAAACTTCATTTTTCATTTTTTCATGAGCTAACAGTTAGTCTTTGAGTTCAAGCAAAGAGATTGCTTTTTATAATTCAGCATCCCTTTGCTACAAAGTTTCTTAGATGTCATGAAGGCAAGATTAATTATTGAGAATTGAATTTTATATTGTGGCTGCCGTTGTATAAAATAGAGATTTTTGTTAGAAACTTGGATGAGTCGTATCTTTTTAGTCTTAATTTATGGTGGAATTTATTTTGCTCATATTAAATAAATACAATACTTTTTAGATGATTTATTTATAATAATCTACCATTATTAATTTCTGGTAATAGTATATTCAAGAAGATATTATTATTTCTTAGAACAATATGAATTTCAATTTGCCACTGAATTTTTTAATCCTCATTGTTAGTTCAGAATTAAAATATTGGAAGATTAGTACCAAAATTAAATGATCATAAACTTAACCAACCTCAAATCAGATATGAATACCCATTAAAGATGGAAGAATTGTACATAAGCAAATAAATATAAATATAGAAATCTAATAAATGCATAAGCTTATAAAATATCTACATTTTAATTCCATTCAATTACAATTTAAACAGTGCAAAACAAACCATTTAAATTATTTAAAAACTCACCATTTTCTACAAATTGATATTAAAATATTTTTTCACTTATTTCACTTATTTCAAGAGTTTTTTGCTTCAAGAAATTAAAAATGATTATTGATCCAAATAATTTAATTATTTCTATTTTCTTTCCTATTTTCTTTCCTATTACCTTAAATTAATTAAAAGACAGTATATACACTTTTTTAGTTGATCTTATGAGATTAATAAATAATAATGGGGAATTGTTGCTAAAAGGAAAACTTCTAAAATATATTTCCCTCCGACGAAGTACTCATCAAAGAAAAAGATCGTAGGATTAAAGTGAGTCCTATTCAATTCGAGTCTTTTCCGTATAACAGCATAGGTTGGATCCAATCGAAAGAAATGTTTAATGGTCAAGGCAATGTTAAGAGTTAAAGATCACTATTAGTCGATGCAACAGGATTTTTAATTTCCAACACTCTTGTCCTTACATCCTGTCATAATTTTGTTATTCGTGATGAAGAGAAGGGAGAATTAAAATAATTTATTCCCATTTCTTTTACAGTTCTCGAACCTGGCAAATCAGGAGAAAAAAAATTGGTCCAAAGAAGTAGTAAAATAGCAAGGGTCAAGTTAAATATGAAATATTTTGCGATATTAAACCAGATAGTACTACTCAAAAATTTGTTCAATAATGAAAAAGGCAAAGGCTTAAAGCTTTAGTACGCTAACAACATACTTAAGCTCGAATCTGACGCCATACAACACGATTTTTCTTTGCTTAAACTGGAAACGCCCATTGAAAGACCTTAATATTTTAGATTGTGCACCAATTTTAAGGATAAGCCCTTGCTAGCTGTTACTGGTTTTTAACATTTTTATGGAACTTAATTCCGACTTTTGACTCATTCCAGTGTCCTTGATTCTATCAATGATGGAGGTCTATTTTATAATATTGATACATCAAGTGGGCAAAGTGGGGCTCCTGTTTATATCACCAGCGAGAGAAAAAAGAACATTATTAAATTAGTTGGAATTCAAAAATCATATTGGCCCAGAAAACATTTAAGCTTTGCCACCATGATAACAGAATAGGTTGTTACTGTTTTGCAGGAGTGGACAAAATAGTTGAGATCTTCTTTCGATCTAGTTGATGCAAACGCGATGCCTTCACCGGAACACACGAAAGAATAAGAATAATAAAAATAATAAAAATACGAAAAATACTAAAAGTATTAGCAAAGGACACCTCCTCCACCTCCACGTCCACCTCCTAGAATTGTAGAACCGTAGGGTACCTTAGAAGATGCGCCGATATATAATCAGAAAGGAAACGAATACTTTGAAAAAGGGCAGCTCAAATAAGCCTTTGAATATTACACTATGGCACTTAATATTTATGAAAAGGATGAAAATAGTCAAGATTCACTTGACTATGCAAATACTTTGAAGAATATTGGTAGTGTTAAGGAAGAGTAGCTTGTATATAATGAAGCTTTACAATTTTACAGTCGAGCATACAAAATTTATGAAAAGGCCAACAAAGATTCAAGCCAATGCGCACAGACTCTCAATGACATTGGCAACACTTACAAGAAGCGAGGAAAGCTGGGCGAATGCCTACTCAACTATGAAAGATCCTTAAAGATATACGAGAGAGGAAGGGACAAAGAGTCCTAAAACTGCGCGGATACGCTCAGCAATATGGGCTGGGTCTATGACAATCAGGGACGATTCGTAAAGTCTCTTGAATCATACAATAGAGCACTCGCCATTTATGAAAGAGCAAATGGAAAGGACTCCCTGAACAGCGCAGTGACCATCAACAACATAGGCGTCATCTATAAGTAACTGGAAAAACCAAAAGAGGCTCTTGAATACTACACCAAGGCCTTGAGGATTTACGAAAGGATAAAGGAGAAAGAATCCATTAACTGTGCGAATACTCTGCACAACATTGGAGCTGTCCATTATGACCTCAACAAACTGAATGAAGCTTTAGGGTTCTACAACAGAGCCCTAAGTATCAAAGAACGATTGAGAGGCAAGGATGCAATTGAATGCGCCTCGACAGTTTATAATCTTGGCTTGGTGTATGAGAAATTGGGCGACTCTAGAAAGGCAAACTAGCTTTTTGAGCAGTCCAGCGAAATAAAGCACGCCAACGAATGATATCATTTTGCTATTGGATGCGCTTATTATATTCTAAGATATACTTATCTTGGCGATTACGCATTCTTATGTAATAAATACTAAATAATAATATCCGAGACAAAGTGTTGAGCGGAATTTATCTTATTATTAACTTTATTTAATTTATCTAAAAGGAAATGTAATTTCTATGATTATGGATATTAGATTTTAGTTTTATCATAAATTCAGAAGATCTTTAGCAATAATTCTGATCGCTTTTATTTCAAAGTGTTATTTGTTTAGATAGAATTCTTTTTCTTATTTTCTTATCATTTCATTGAGGTTGATCCCTAAAATTCTCCTAATATTTATTTGAAAGCATTATAGTATTATAATTTCAAAAAGGGGACGAATAGAGAACCCTGCAATGGAAATAGGATCTAATTCGTGGATAGATCAGAAAGGAATCATAGAGACAAATATTATCTATTTCAAATGGATACAATAAACTATCATTACAGATCACCTGTTCCTTCTTACATTATCTTATCATATCTTTAGTATAATTATTGCAGTTTTACCTTACTCTTATTCTATTTCAGGCCCCCGCGACAACAGCAAAGAAAGGGAATTGCCCAGATGCAGAGCCAATAATAACAAATATCACATTGAAAGCTCTGGTTATCTGGACCAAAATCACTGCAATATTTATAACAACAAGTTGTTTGCCTGATCTTTTCTAAGTTTGTTTCAAATGCATCGAATTTTTCTTTGAGATTAGAATACGTTTACCACTGAATGCAATACATCCACTTTTCGTATTATTAATATTCGTCTTCATTTTTCATTTCGACCTTTAATACTAGCAGCTACTCTTAAATTGTCGGGCACAGCTTTTTAAATTTTTCAAATTTTTACTTGGCTTTTTGTTCTTTAAGAATTCTTTTTCTGGAGCTTTCATTTCTTAGCTATTTTTCGTAGTTCAGTCGGAAAGCCTCTGCTTTCCTGCGTTGGAGATCGTCTTTGGGTAGTTATATGTTTTTTTTCTAACCGTGTTTAGCTAATATGTCTTTTGTGACTGCGATCTTGATATCTAAATTGTTTTCTTCAGTCATAAGTTATATTTCTATGCTATAACAGCATAATCTAATACTTGATAATTATGCCTATATTTATAAGCAGCGATTTTATTATGTTAATAGATAGGCATTGAGTGTTGGTTTAGTCTTTGTTCTTTGTTTTTGTCTCGTTGTTTAGTTCATCTCTCGTAGATTTATCGAATAGCGTTGTATTTTTGATATAATTCATCTTAATAGTAATATAATTTAGCTCCTTAAAGATGATGTCCGATAATATTTTAGATAAAGATCAAAGAAAAGTATAGCTCCAATATTATTGCTTTTAATGGTGTTTATTCAGTATAAATATTCAAATATTCTCCTTCACATCAGCATAAATGATATTGGATATGTGTTTTATTGAAATAATCCATCGAATCTTTTTCCTAGAACCAAACATTAATCATATTAATAATTCTAAATATTAGTTTGCTTTGAAAATTAGCCCACCATCATTAAAATATATAGGAAACATTTCATTATATCGAAGTAAAGATGAGGGTATCAGTCTCAGAGTCGCTAAATTAATCTAAAAATATCTCTCCATTCCATATTAACTTGACATCAATAAAAATAAAATTCAAGCAACAGTTACCAGCGAAGGTTAATCCAGTACTGTACTTACACTATGAACTCTGATCCCTTATAGTAATAAAGAAATAAAATGATGTGGCTTAGTTTATGAGATAAGAAATAGGGGAAAAAATGAAAAATGATCAGTAAGAATGGAATTGTGACCATCTTAGGAGCAATAAAGATTGCGGATGCAATCAAGAAGGATAATCGATATGAACTCTATAATAGAAGCAAAGGATATTTGAAATACCATAAAAGAGAAACCTGTCGCAATTACAATTTGACTTGAATTGAATTGGCTCGAGGCTACTACTGACAATTCAGTTCACAAGATAAAATTGAGCTTTGCCCCGAGAGGATCTACAATTCACCCCAGCAACAAGGCTTGCATACAGATAAAATGGGATTACTATTTTCAGTCATCACCACCTCAATGATTATTTATTGAACTGAAATTTTCTCTTGACATTATCTTGAAGATCTGCACTCATATACAGAGTATGAATATCTATTGAGCGTTAGTGGTGATTTTTTCACTTTAAAATCGTATGAATCTTTATTGTTCCTCCCCAAGTCTAAATCTGACCAGTTTTATTCAATCCTATCACTTGTTGTGGCCACTGTTATTATATTTTCATTCGTGAATTTATCAACCAAATATGGTTTTGATAATTTACTAATTTTAAATTAACATCTTTATATCTTTGTTGCTACCATAAATCTTCATAAATATCATGATCAATTAAGGGCTTAGATTTAAGTATCAACCTATTTCATCAGTATTTCAAGGATCTATTCATTTTGAAGGCGCCATCCACCCTTGCTCTCCTGTATACGTTTCCATTTCCTGCCCTAAAATTGACCCTCAGTTTAACGGAATCTCTTTCGGCCCTACTCCTATTCTGGGCTAAAGCTTTGCTGGAGTAACCGAATGTATAATGCCCAAATATCTCCATTAATAGGACTCATTTTTAATGCTTCCTCGAACCACTTCTTAGCCTTGTCTGATTTACCCTATTTCCAAAATAGCTTTGCCACTGAGCTATTGATATAAGCATTTTGACCGCAGACCTATATTGCGCTGCTAGCTTTTTTCTTTTGCGTATTTTGAGGTTAAAGTTCAATGGCGATGGCCCAAATCTCAGGACTCTTTGGAAAGGCTTTTAAGGCTTTTGCTAAGGAGAACACTGCCTATTTTTTATTTCCAAACTTCCTCTCGAGTTCAATGGATAAAATGAAGAGCTATTAGCATTTTATAATTTTTTGCATGGCCTTATCGATTAGGGCTCTAGATTTGGATATGTGATTGTTCTCAATTTCAAATTGAATTATGTCGAGCCAAATAGAAAGTGACTATGGAAAAGAGCCCAATGCTTTTTAGATAATGGCATAAGATTCAGCGTACGTGCCAACCTTTTGCTTGACTCTGAAGGCGAGTCTCCAAATGTCCTCGCTTTTGCTTTATCGAAAATATTTTTCGCAAAGCTTCCAAGCTGCTTCATAGTTATCTACCTCGTACTCAAATTTGATAGATTAGAATATGGCCAATCCTTTGGGAAAATCTGTCCGCAGTGATTAGAGCTCTGCTCTCGCCTGTTCATATTGCTATTGAAACATAAACACTTTGACTTTCATCAGTCTTATATCTTCCTCTTCGTCCTTTTCTATCTTTGTGATGGCTGCTTTTATTAATTCTAGTGCAGCATCATAGTTTCTCTCCTTGATAAGTTTGGCGATAGTAACCTTCCAAAATAGATTATCACTCTCGAATACTCGCACTGCAAACTTTAAGGTGGAGTTCAACTCGTCATACTCCTTTTTCATGCGTTTCCTCTTTTAAAATTAAATCATTTATTTCATTAATTCCTTGCTTTTGGTCAGCTAAATTCCGTAATGAAAGATGAAACGAGTGGTTCGGTTCGATTCCTTCTACTTTTAGTAGAACTGCACGTCTTTCACCAGAGCATTCCTGATCTATTATTAGGTCAGCCCATAGCTGATGGAAATCTTTACTAGCATCTCGCAAACTAAGTAACTCTCGCTCTTTTAAGCGTAAAAGGCCTATTCAAGCCATTATTATCTCGAAATGTTGGCCCCATTCTTTTTCAGAGTCTATCGACCTCTGCTCAGCACGGTTTCAATCTTTTCAGCAATATTAGCAATTGGCTCGACCTTTGATTGTGCCTCTTCTAGTCGGGCAGCACTGATCCAAATTGTTACACTCAAAGGGTTATATTTTCTTGCTTTGTTAAGCACTTTTTGAGCGCTTTTATAGTCTTCTATCTTGGCTAAGGCAAGCCATAAATCTATTTATTTTGGAAGTGATTCAACGGCCTTATAGAGTAACTTTTTGGCTTCATCTACGCTTTCCATTTCTATGAGTTATCGCCATAGTTTGACTGATGTTGGTATATTTTCTAACCCTTTCCTAAGTATTTTTGATTTCAGTTCCTTGTCTTGATTTTAACGTCTCGCTGCATAAAGCCAAAGTTTTTCGCTTGCTGGTAAAAATCTGAGCCCTTCAATCAAGACATCTTTAGCCTGATCAACCTTTTCAATTCGAGAAAGCTAAATCCATATGTCCTAGCATAGAGGGCATTATTCTATGGCTTTTCGAAGAATTTATCGACTATCGTTGATCTTTCCATCTAATTCTTCAACTCGCGCAGCTGAAAGCCAAATATCAGGGTTTTTTGGATTGGATGAAAGTGCTGATTTTAGAAGAATCCTAGCTTTTTTGACATCCCCGATGAACTCTGAGTCCAATTTATGGGTATTGAGTTCGGTAATATATCCCACCTTATCAACGTTAGACTTGCCCGTCACTGAATTATCAATATTATCGAGCTTTGACCTGAGGAGGACCTCCTTCGCATCATGAAAATCTTATATATTCTCTCCATCATCAGCTACAGAGTTAATCCCCTACTTAGAGGAGAGGAGATTCATTACAAGACCATCTGGAACAGGGGCAAATCGCTCTCTTTTTCTTTTTTTTATCGATAAGTCCACGCACTCTGGAATTGCCTCCCATTCTTCATTAGTAACGGTCGCCAAATCTCTCTTCAAGTCAATGAATTGGGAAGTGATTGAGTTGTCGGTCTGCGGCTTCTCCTTTATTGTTTTCTCTAAAAGCTATCTTTCCTTTTGTCGGCGTTACCATATCCTTTTTTCGCAAAAATCATAAGCATCCTCTGCCTGTTTGTCCTCATCGTCTAGATTTCCTTTAGCAAAGAGAGCTCCTTGAAAGCCTTCCCATTAGTCGAATTTGGCTTAATTGTAGTTAGCATCATCAACTTCTGTAGTTTGAATATTAGTGACTTCTGGGACCTTTGATGGTCCAACATCGCTGCGTGTGATAAAGCCAGTTGCGCCGCGACCCAATCCGGCAATATATCCAGGAGGTGGTTTACCAAAGTTGGGTTTTTTTGGTGCCCAAGATGAGCTCATGATTATTATACTCTTATAAATGATTAATCTAAGCCAGTGCTAGATTTGTAAATTGGTAAGGTATGTATGATAGGATTATATATGTGAGCTATATAGTTGAAGAGTCTCTCAATAAATTGTTGGTGTCAATCAGTTATCATTCTAATTTCTTCCGCTTATGGCACTTCTTCTGAGATGATACTATTAAAGGCCGCTTCAATTCGCACTTCTTATTGGCTGTAATTAGCTGCTTTTCTGTATTGATTAATAGGGGAACAGCTTGCCCTTTTAACTTTTTCTTGCAGGAAAAGTCATCGGCATAGAGCTCAACCATAGCCACATGATTGCTGCTAACATTAATATGCTTTTTAAATTATTCTGGGCAGGAGATATGATATAAAACACATCGGTACTTCGGTACTTGTTGAGGCCCAACCTCGAATTAGTTATACATCACCTGTTTGGCGGTGAGAAGGTTTTTGCTGCGTGATTTTTGAGGCGGAGATTTCTTTCTCAATGTTTAGATCAAAGCTACAACCTTAGGCTACAATATGTTGAGAAAGATCTACTACAAACGGAGCTTCAAGGGCGTGATATTATTTTCAGAAATGGCCTCTTGTAATGCAAGCCAAAGGTAAGTTTGACGTAGGCAATTATCCATGGACAAATTGCGAATCAATATAATAAATGTAATGAAAAAAATTCTGACCTTACAAATCAATATTGATAATAAACGTCACCAAAACTCTGTTCCTTCAAAAAGAAGGTTTTGCTTAGTATTTTATACAGGCCAACTCTTGCGCTCAATAGGATCGCATCCTTTGAGTAAACTGATTGTTTTTTACCAATTTTTAAAACCCTAATTTTTAGAGAAAGATTATATTTTTCATTTTTGAAGAATAATATAAATTCGCTACAAAAAAGGAGAAACTGCGACCTTTTTAATGAAAGACCCAATACTCTAATTTCATGATCTTTATATTACATATTAATTTCACTTTTTATAACGAAAATATTTGATTCTGCTCTCATTATTTTTCTAGAAATCACTAAATAAATACTCCAGTGGGAGGGATGAATGCTTATTTAAACAAAAGAGAAATGAGTTTATATCTCTGCAAAGAATGTTTCAATTATATATTTCCTTAAAATCAAGAAATTTTTGTTCATTTTTACTATTTTCTTAATTGTGTCTCCATCATCTCGCCTAAAATCACAGGAAGCACGCAGTCTAAAGACGCATAATGAAGCTGCGCTTTCCTAAGAGGTCGATTGCCCCATCCAGAGCATTGCTCAAATTTTGATATACTTTTGTGTAGCAACGTTTCACTTAGGTAGGCAAGGTTCGACCTAGTTTATTTCGGAAAAACTTTCTTGAACAATTTATTTGTATCTATAGATCTCTCTCTCATTAACTCCTGCATGATGACCTCCTTTATATCAAGTTAAAGTTCTCTTTGGATTGCAGTCATTTCTTTCAGGTGGTCATGGCCATATATTTTGCAATTTGTGAACATATCTATTACTATATCATGAAAAATTGGATTTGATCGAAGCGATACATAGTCAAAAATCAGAATTTTTTCACCAGTGAAAATCTGCAAAAGGGTTATTCTGGGAGGATCAAAGACATGAAGCCCTCCAATATTTTATGAGTCTATTCCTATTTTCTTTGAAGCCAATAAGGTTCTACAATTTATTTACTTGATATTCGTCTCGTCTACAAATATGATATCCTCTTCAAACAAGTCAAATTCCCTCAAATATACATACTATTTATTGGACTGCTCGAGCAGAACTTAAATTTCTGTGGGTCCAAAGCGGTCTTCTCTTTCCAAGACGTTGGCTATGGCTAAAATTTATTGACTTTCCTTTTAGCCTACATCTTTGTAATAAAATTAATTTTGGTTGAGTTGGTACTTTAAGATGAAATATTTAGCTTATCGATCTCTGCCACTTTTAATGAGCATACGCGATAGGATTTTAACTAAGTCTCTATCATCTTTAATGACTAACTAGATAAAATAAAGTGGGTATGAGCGTAGTTGATAGTTTAGATACTTCTCTTTCAATCTTAAAATTAAATTTTAGTATTGGAAAGGATCTATATCTAGAGTTTTAATTAGGCTTTCACATCTTTTGGTATCGTCACTTTTTAGACATTTGTCTAGATACATTTTGACCAAGTCTTTGCGAATTTAATCCTTATGAGTCTTGAAAATATATGCTATTTAGTTAGAGTTTTTGTATATGTTGGCAATATCTATAATTCTGCCATAGGGAACTGTTCCATACAAATCAAACTCGAAGACCAAAGGCAATACTTTATCTTGTTGGTCGTGATAATTTTTCAAAATAATATCAACTAACTTGGAGGCCTAAGTCTCGAAGTAGTCCAACTCCTCCTTACAGTTCTTTTAAACTAGCTCCCTGCAAAAATTGATATATTTCTTTGCCACATGCAGATACACTCTTAGAATAAAATCAAACAACAACTTCATTTCATCCCACTCGATAACCAATTATTTCTGAATAAGTATAACGATACCCAGTAGTTATAAAATCCCTGCAATATGGCAGCCATCTGGTGACCTGTAGTATTGTCATTATTTGCTGCCTTGCTGATAGCTATAAATGTCTCCCTGCTTCTGGAGAAAGATGAGCTGCTTTTTTTAAGGTTTTCGTAAATTCTATTTGTAAATTTTTAATAGTTTTGATTTTTAATCTCTCTAAACTCGAATAGTCTGCGGCTGAGATTAACCTCATCCCCCATCACTGCATGGACTGACATTTACCTAGTTCCTTCGCTAAGAATACGGAATCGATTTTATCTTCCTCCTCCTTGATCTTTGTTTCCTTCTTTTGTTTTGTATTTACCTGTATCTTAGGCTCTTGATTTTCTTACTTCATAATTAAATAATGCATAAAATGTTATCTATCACTACCGTCTTTATTAAAATAAATATCAATATATCTGAGACCCAACAATTTAGACAAAAGACAAAAAAATATATATTCGATTAAAAATAAATAACTGCACCATTATCAATAACAATTTTAAAATTAATACTGGCAAAAAAGGAACAAATTATTATAACCATATCGGTCAGAGTTGGCACAGACCAGTTTAATTACATTGACAAACTTTAAGAAAAACTCGTACGGGTTTTATGTTTGTTGAGTATTAACGACTAAGGTTTTGAAGGTAACACATTAATTTATATACCTATCCATCTACCATCATTATAAGTATAAAATTATTTCTTGGCCAACAAATTGATTTTGTATTATCAATATAATCAAAGGTAATCAAAAATAAAAAGCTAAGTTTATCATATCGAATATCTTTTAAGTTTACAGAATCTCATACTCTAGATATGAATATCATGGCTATTTGTACTCGGTCATAGGCACACATGTATATTTTTTTCAACTAAACACAACAGTTATGAAATTACTTACTTCGCTGCTATTACCAAAAAATGATCAAATTACGCTTGGGCACATTTATTGATTACTGAACTTTAGGAGTTATCCCAGGACAATTAGAGATGTTAAATAGCGCCAGCATCGCAGGTACTAACTCTATTGATAGATATTGATATTTTTTCAGAATATTTTTTCCTTAATAAAACTGAGTAATTCATGGAGTCAATAATGCGACCATAACTACGGAATCAATGAGGCAAAATAATCGATACAACAAATGTTTATCTCCGCCTCTACTAATCGAATATTAAAGCGATTAAGCTAGAATATGTTCATTTTATTAATTTATCTGTTATTTTTCATTATCTTATTTTGTGATAGTTTAGTATTGTCAAATAACATAAAGTAACTCATCGAGGTATAAATGAAGCAAGAAACACTCATTATTTATCCTTAAAAAATATAGATTTACGTGTCAATAAATTTTATAGCATTCATTGACTTGGAAAAACAAAAATGGGAAGCATTCACCCAACTTCATGGTGCAAGCACACAAAGCCTATGAATGGTCGGATAAGAAATTGGTCTGAATATACTGTAGCCTACTGCATAACTTCTGAGGTGATTAAGCTTTAAAAAAAAGATATCCAAAAAGAGGTTGAGAATATCCCTCAAATTCGAGTCATTCCTCATACGGAATCGAACGATGGATTAAAAGAAATTTAATCTGGCGGCTTCTTGACCATTTGGGTAGAGATGCCAAAAAAGAATACACAAATATTTCTGGCTGAAAATTTGCCCATACAGAATGCTTACGATATAAATTTCCGTGTGACTTCATCGTTGAGCCTATATTGCTAATATAAGGGAGAAATAACAGAAAAAGGAAAATGTCCGAAGGGACACAAATTATAGAAAGAAGTGTACACTGGGAGATCTAAAATAATGAGGACCTGCAACTAATGCCATGCAAAGAATTCTTCAAAGGAGATGTACTCTTGCCAATAATGCGAATTCGACATTTGTGAAACCTGCCACTAAGAGGTATGAAGTAATTCTGGCATGATTATCCCCAGCGATATTCCTTTTGTTTATAAATCCGTCTTAATTTTATTTTTGTATTTTTAAAGATGCCCGTCAGCTAGTTATCGGAAATAAGTTCTTTTAGCCTTGCAAAATTCGTTTGAAACTCTACAAATACTATAATATATCATATATATCTAAAGAAAGTTCCTTTCTAGGATAGGCAATGTCCTATTCAATTAATAAGGAAGATGGTCACTGCTCATTAACTTCATTATTGAAATAGATAATATATTCTTTTGGATTCATTACATTTTTTATTTCATTGATTTTTGCCTTCGAATCTGCTGCAGTATTAAATATTAAGTTTGCCTTTTCTATATCAATTATAAATCATGCTGCGCTCTCACAAAAGACTCGACGATGAGTTCAAATCATAATTCCTGCCTCGCTCAGACAAATATAATAAGCTCTTAAATAACAAATAAGTTCCAGCCACCAATTAATCCCTCATTGTTATCCCCTGCCTCAGCAAAACATACGGATTTAAAATCAACCAATACCGAGTCAACTAGAAGTATCTGAAGGACGTTATGTCCTAAAAACAGTTCAATGATTTCGTTCGAAAAGGTAACATTGGATTGATTTAGCCAACTAAATTGTCTAAAAGGAACTACTGAATAAATCAGCAGAGGAGAATGAACCTTTTTTTAAGGTAATATCGATTCTGCTCAAGATATGCACTGCAGTTTTGGCCCTTGGCATACTTCTGCTGGCTATAGTGGTATATTCTTCGATATAAGGATCTGCATCGAATGTGCTGCTTTACTTTTCGCTGTTACTAATTGTTATCAGTGGAGTGATAGCAGGACTTTGTCCCTTCATCCTACACGGCAGTTCATACAAGCCAATGAACTACGAAAGCATAATATCCGAAAAACTACGGCAGCTGTAATCCTAGCAAAACAGATCAAATATCTCACGAAATGCTAGTCACATAATCTGGCGCATACAGAATAACTTCTACTGGATCGAATTGCATATCAACCGCATGATGCTTGGACGTGAATCTGCTCCCCATTAAAGCAGCGAAAGTGCATGATTATATTCATTTCTAAATAAAAATATATCAATGAGCAGACTATTCAGGCAGGCCTAACAACCTTTGGTTGAGTTACTCAATCATTCTGTCTTGCCGACGAATCAGATCCCGAGCTGATTACAACTATTTTGCAATGCTAAAGAACTGCGCTGATTTCTCTTTCTTATCGTTGCGCACCATTAGTGTTTTGTGAGCAGAAGCAATTCGGCTTCTTTCTCTCATTGTAGATCTGTATTCATCCCGCTTTGTTATTTACGTGGAACTTACTTCGAGAAGGGTCGTCTTTTCACGGGAAAAGTTTTAACAGTTAGTTGTTGCGACCCGACGGGTCAGTCCAGCGAGGGTAGTTCGGCTATGATTTTTGAAAGACCCTTAAATTTCTCTTTTGAGTCTCGCATTTTCATTCAATAAATCCTTTTTATCTCGAGTTTGTCTGTCCTCATTCTTTCGCATTGCGTTTAATTAGTAGACAAGTTGTGAATTTTCCTTCATCTTTTTAAGAACCTCCTTATCTCTATCCTTGAGCGCTCGTTCAGCCCCAGAGGCAACTTGAATCAAACTCTCTTCGACGTGAATGAGATGACGATTGATTTACTCGCAAGTATCGTTCTTCTTTTTCGGATGACTGACTTTATGTTGATCGTCTTTGATATAAACCTGATAAAGTTTGACGATACAAGCATTCCAATCTTTTGGGTTGACAGTGTTAACAATCTCAAATAGCTCAGAGCAAAGTTAATCGTATCGTTGCTCCTTACATTTGAGAGAAATCTTTAAATCACTATTTTATCTTTTACCCAATTCGTATATAACCTATAATTTCTACATCTTTTGCGATAACTGAAAATTCTTTCTTTTTTAATCCTTAAACTAATCGTTGAGTTTTAGCAGCTCACCTTTTAATTTGTCAGCCAAGGCCTATTTTGGCTATAACTATTTTCTAATTTCAGTCGTTCTAAAACTCAGAACGTACTTCGCCTTTTCAAGTCCAGTGATTTGCTGGGTCTGCTCTGCGATGAGTGAATCTCTCTCTTCTATCATTTGGTTCTTTCGAGTCAGTTCGCTTTCAATTAGTTTGACCCGATTTTCACTCTCCTTAAATTTTGTAGTCATTTTATTCATTTAAACTGTGGCTTCTTAAGTCTTTTGTTTAAACTCTTCCAACTCACTATTTAGATTTACTTTCTATATTTGTGTCTTTTCATACGTTTACGAAAGCAAAGCATTAGTGAGCCTTAAATTATCGATGACAATATCCTTACTACGTTGCATATCTGCCAAAGTAACCTCATTCTCCTCCTCCAAATCGATGATTTTTATCTGCAACAACTGTTTCTCCTCTAAATGGTTATGTTTAACCTCCTCCCCTTGGAGTTGATCTTACTTAAGTCGCATAGCATACTCCTAGCGAATAAAGTTGACCTATCGATGATATCGCTCTTCCAATTGCAAAATGAGCTGCTAAGTATGATGCTTCAACTCCAGATTGGACTGCTATAGGTTCATTACATTTTACTTTTCTTTAGCGCACTTACGCTAGTACATTCTTTCGATCTAATGAACGCTTTGCACCTGTCCAGCCTCCAAAGATTCAAAAATATGTTGATTTTCTCGCTACTGTTTAGTCTTTGTGAGCGATAAATCTGAGAATTTGTTATTGGTGAAGCTAATCTCCTGTCTGAACTGGGTAATGAATTTACCAAGTGCTTCCTGATAGTTGTTACGCTCCTCCTCCAGCTTTACTTGTGTGGCGGATTGCAACATATCTAAGTTACTCTCGACCAATTTGATTCTTTAGAAGACAGTGAGGACCTCATCTTTCTCTATTTGAACTATATCTTCTTCTGAGGGTTTCTTTTGAGCCAAATTCTCTCGAACACAGTTTAAAGCAATGACATCCTGAAAGGAACTGTAGGCAACCAGGCAGCCACTTCTGCACATCAAACAAAAGGGGGTAGTAAACAGGGGTAACTATTTGTATCTCTAGAATTTTATACTGTTGGACCAATAAAGCACTCCTGTTCTGCTTGCAATAAAGTAAATTCCGTACAAAGGAAATATGTAATCAAACTCAGCGATTGGAGCAACAAAACTCTAAACGATAGTGTCACCTTCAGCTATCATGATATTCCCCGCTCGGGTGGACACTAGTAACCTTCCTGTTTTATAGTCCAATCTAATGGAAGAGATGGGTTAGTCACATGATAGATTATGAATGCGTTCGCGATTTGATATTTTGTAGGTCTGTACAAAACGGTAGTCTGTTGAGATGTAGAGTTCATCGTCTAATTCACTCCATACCAACTGAAGTGAGTCTGCCTGAATTTTCAATGTATCCAACTCCAAGAGTCTATTTGGATTAAACAAAGCAACGCATGTGTTAGTGCCCTTGCCGTATCGACAGGCTACCAACTGTCCCCCGTTGCTATACACGATTTGCTGGCATCGTTTGACAGCGAACTCTGCAAAGTACTTATACTTTGTGAACAAAATTTTGAATATCTTGACCCTATCCTCGAAAGCAATCATAAAAGAGTTGCCATCTGGACTGATAGCTCCAGCAAATAATTGTCTTTTATTGGGTTTTCGAGGGTCAATGTATTCACTATTGAGCATCAATTAATTGCGCTCCATATTCCACAAGGTTACGTTTGTAGGACCACAAAACAGACAATATTTTTTAGTTCGAGAAATGGATATCACTCCATCTTTTTCCATGGGGCAGGCTTTTTACACTTTGCTGAAGACTAGCTCCGTTTTGCTGGCACTAAGATCAAGATGTTAGCAGGCCCACACATACAGATTGTTGTTAACTGTTCGAAGGACTACCTCATCGTTACTGGGGCTGAGCTGCATTCGCTTTATCTTATCCGTTGGAGATAAATCAATTTTGATTTGCCCTACTGGCAGAAAAGTAACCTCATCGCTATCCTATACGTAGATATTGATAATCTGGTTGCTTAGACGCATTATCAAACCGTGCGGCACTTTAAGAATTTCTTCTATTTTTTGACCCTGCTGAGCTTCTACTGTTTGTAAGAGCCTATTTTCTTCATAAATAAACAATGCTGTTCGGGTTGCCATGATAATTCGTCCTTGTTCTAAAAGTTAATGCTGGAAGACCATCCCTTGGATGTGTTTGTATAAAACCTCCTCGATTTACCATTGTCCCGCACCATAGCGCAGACATTTAAGGTAATTGTAGTTGCCGTTATAGCCACACACAGACAGAGCCATGTTCTCCCTCAGATTGACTTTTACATCTTCAACGTGCTGCATAAATCCCATAGCAAGCACTTTACTCTTATGGATGTCTGCCAACAGGACACATGAAGCATCTTTTCCCCGACCGATAGCATAGCAAAGATGGCTTTAGTACTCGTCAACAAGGAGCTATATCCCTTCCACTTATAAAAAGAAATTGCTCTCATCTGTGAGGCTGATGGCCTTTCTTTCTCCAGAAAGATTATAGTGAGCTATAAATACTTTTTTTGCCACACGTTACGCCGTAAAGACTGCTTTTCTGTTGGAGGACGGTTTGAAACAGAACAAAGCCTCGAGATGGTGATGCAAGCATATAAACTGACAACTATTTCGACCGATTTCCTTGATGCAGAGAGTATTTCCGGCCCTGAAGATGATTGAATGATCTTAAAAAATCTCAAACTAGCATGAAGACGTTTTCAGCACTGACTTTAAATTAACCTTCATTGTTATTTAAGTTAATCGATATAACAGTCGAAGTTACAAACTGAATCAGTTATCAACAAAGTCATTTTACAATTGCAAAAGTGATGACTCTACAACTTATTTTATTTGGAGAGACAATTTACGGAGGGTCTACAATTATGAATACGCGCTATATTTATATAATTGCATCGCCTTTGAGGCAATTATTGATAATATGCTCATTAAACCAAAGCGGCAACTCACCACCTTTCGTCAAGCTGCCCTCTAAATTCAATCAAAAGGGTCTAACTTCACAGGTACTTTGATGGGTCTAGTTGTTGATGTGTCTCGTCCATTGCCTCGTGAACGTGACAAAGACTACATCGTTGAACTGAAGTTAGTTGATTAAACCATTAACGAGAATAAAATGCATGGCATTCTGATCCGCTACTGTTCTGTTTATTTGTTCGGCAAGACAAGAGAGGAGTTGGAGATATGCAACTCTGTTGGACAGATCGTGCTTTTGGATCAGTTTTCCCTGACAGTATGGAATTAAATAAAGCTTTAGACAAAGTATTTAAGTTCTATTGAGAAGATATACTGCTTAGAGTTAAAATAGGGGGAAATAAACGTGCGTAAGAGTCTGATCAGCACAAATGATGAGTTAGACATAATGGCTCCTCACTTCAAAGAAAGGGCACTGGAGTTACAGCAATGGTTTGAAGGATACTTTAGCAAGACACATCGACCACTGTTGGGCATTACTCTTATTAACAATTACAGCATTATGGCTGATCCATTTAACATGATTCTTCAAAAAGCCATTTGTCCTCCACAGAAGATAGAAGAATAACATGACAATCGCCTATTTCTCGAAGATGCTCACAACAACGTTTTTTTCATTAACAAGAATAATTTAGCTGGAAATTTGCCTGATAGCAAGTTTGTGTTTGTTAGAGGAGTGGAATATATTGGAAATTTCTATGAAATTATACTGACTGATACTGGCAATATTCTAGGATTGCCGTCAAATTGCCAAGAATACTATTTAAAGGCTATGAACTATTGCGCAGTTTCACGTTTCAACTAAAAGTTCATGCTGCAGAGTCATAAGGCATGCCAATTGTCAAAACTGAGTTATGTGACCACAAAGACCACTCCCATCATAGACCTACTCAACAATATTTAAATGTATGAAAACAGACGCAGTGTCAAGGACGAGCTCCACATTTAAGACCTGTATATGATTGAGGCAGTGGCTATCAATTTTTGTGGCAATCTTCGCCTCTTCCACACTGAACATCAACTCCTTGCGCATTAAGAATTTGTAAACAATCTTTCTAGTGACTAACGTAAGTAGATAATATAAAATGAGCAGTTAGCTTATCTCTATGAAGGGGCCATTGGAGTCATAGATCGTTCTAGTGAGTGCACTGGCCGCCTTCTGTTTGTCCACCTCTTCAACAATGAGGACAGAACTCAGTTTTTCAACCCGGTTGCTATAAAGGAACTCAACAAAGGGGCAGGTTTATTAACTAACAGACAGTTATAGGTTAACACCAAGGCGAAGATTGATGCAAAGCTCCAAAACCTGATATAAAAATCCGACTTTACAAACACTATTTCGATGCTAGTATAGCCGATAAAATCTGATGTACTGCTCTTTCGGCTGATTCATACAATCTTTACGTGATAGTATAGAATTATCAATAATTCTTTTTCTTATTGCCAAAAATATTTTAGTAGATGCCAGAATACGAAGATAATCCATTATACAATTAAAATAATTGATAATCGAACAGCTAAGGGAGATGAAGCATTTATTAACAACGATTTAAATTTAAATTTGATATTCATAAAGGATTAAAGTGATTAAGTGAGCAATAAATGAGAAAATGAACAGAATCTCTTATTAATTAGCGAAATATAATGAAAATAAACATATTTTTAATCATCATCATATTTTGTATCGAATAGAGGGCAGATGCTACATGGGAATGCTTTTTTTCTGCTTTCGTAATCCACCATTTGCTTGATTACTATTTTACTTGTCGTTAAGAGTGAATCTCTTCTAAATTTTTGGTAATTTGCAGCTTTATTTTATTACTTCTTATTTTTATTATAGATTTTTCAAATGATCCTCTTTATTCGTGAAGTGATTTATAATAACATAGATGGGCCTGTTTCCTGAGAATTGGTTGTTTTACCCTTAGTATGTTTTTAGCATATTAATTGAAGCCTGTATTTATTAATCCGCATAGAGGTTCAAATTAGATCCATTGGATTCCTCGTTAGGAACTGATGGTCTAGAAGGAATATCATCAGTGCTTTCGCATTTCATTGTGTACTAATCATGGTAAAAATAACCTGGAGTTCCATGCATGATCTCTGCTTTTAAGGTCTACCGATCTATCCGGTGCGTTTAAATACATTAAATGCTTGCAATGTTTGTTTTTGCATTTCTAGAATCTATTTTTTAAGTCTAAAGAGGATAGGAATGAGGCAAGCACAAATTGCGAAAGGGTTCTTCTTCATAGCTTCCCTTCTTCAACCCTAATCCAGACTGAAGCTCTTATTACATGTTTCGCTCATACTGTGAATCTTTCCATGGACTATTATTTGTGTAATAGCTGGTTTCTGATTTAGGAATGGAGATACTCCCGCCTTCATCATAAACATTTGGATTTATGGATGCTCCTGTAATATTTTTAACCTCTTAAATTTCACTATATTAAAGATCTATTTATTAATTTTGAAGTGGACTCAAGATGAAATCGTGAGTGATGGGTTCTGTGTTTTCATTGCAACTATCAATATCTCCCTATTCAGAAATTATCTCATTCTAACGAGCAGTGTATCTCTTTCGACTATATTTTTTTTGTCCATTCTCAAAACTGTTTTTTGTCTTTTTGTCATTATTTTTTAAAGAATAGGCATGAGGATAGTTGTCATTGATATTTTCCTTTTGCTGAGCATGTTCCTCTTCCTCTATGATATCCAAATATTTAATTAATTTTTATACTTATATTCCTCGAGAATCAAAAATTTCAGCAGCTTTCATTACTTTGCTGATGATAGAAGCATCGTTCTTTGATATCTTCAGTATTTAATTGGCAGTTATACTTAAAAGGGTGTTAATTCTTTCAACTGCATCTGAACCTGCTTATGGTTTGAATGATGAATTCATATTGCAAGCTTAATTCTCGGTTGATTTGTAAGGAATTCTTATTTAGTGTGCCTTTTTTAACTCTTTAGCGACCATTATCTCATATGGACTAAACTTAGATTCTATATTATTTTTTAGTTTTTCCTTTTCTGGATCCACATTTCTTTGTTTTGAATGGCTTAGTTTTTTTGAATTGCTTTTCTTACTCTTAATTGTCTTTTGAATTTTCATTATAAAACTAACATCCTTTTCCTTGAAATTTTAAGGCGATTTTTTGACATAACTACAAGGAGCTTAAGCAGCAATCTTTATTTCATTGAGCTAATTATCAGCAAATTAATCTATTTAATTTAAAGCCTCATTTGTCACATTGTTCACATTAATGTCTTCATTTGGATTTAAAATTGAGGGAATTAGAATCATATTCTTATCCTTGATAATATCTAAATTTATTATGTTTCTTTTTTATTGAGATTTATGAGATTTATTTTACGGTACTAGCAATCCATCATCTTTTGAACATTGTTAAGAGCCAACCACTTCAATACGCTGAGGTTAGTCATCAGAGAGAGTTTTCTCTGAAATTAAATTCTAATAATCTTCTGCTTTACGTAAAGTTACCCAGCATGAATTAATCAACGAACAAGAAGTAATTACTATCAGATCAATCGATTCCATAAAAAGCTTATTCGAGATTTTTTAGGATGTTTCGAGGAAAGCCATTGTTGCAGCTGTAATGGCCAGCAAGGAAGGCAAAATAGAGGCATATCGAATATAATTTTGATGGGTCAATTTTAATACATTATTTACTTTGAATATCAGAGAATCTAACTCGAATAAATTGGCAAAAAATAACTCTAAATATTTGTGAGAAACTATAAGAGATAGTGCCAAAGTAGTATATGCAGCGCAAAGTCCCTTTTACTCATTATTACTTAGTCGGCTGAGATGTTGTTTAAATTTTTAATCTCGCCAGATATACTTCACGAAAAATATAAAGCCGATGATATTTATGCACATGCTAAGAACTATTGCAAGAGATAATATGATGAGAGTTTATCTAAAGTAGGAATTCATTGCTGACTAGTCAACTGCAAGGATTATCCCAAAAATAACCCAAGATACAGACTATACTAAACCATTAAATGAGCAGAGAGCTGCACGAAAGATTGTTTTAGAGTAATTTATTTTGGAAAAGATGCAGACACCAATCAGAGCAAGTAAAATTATTGTCAAAGGCAATGGAATTACAGAGGAACTAGCTGATAAATGAGAAGCGCCTGCAAGACTCACGACTTGACAGAAACCATGTATATTTTTAAGATCAAGAGGACATGAAGAGAGACATGAATTATTATATTGCACTTGCGCGGATGAGCAGTTTGCAGCACAAGATTGCGAGGTTGAATTTATTTCCATCAAGTATGGAGAAGCACATTGACTACAAAATGAGCTATTTGCACATGCTATACAATTAATGCTGCAAGACTAACATTGATATGTGCTATTAACCATTACTTTAGCCATAGCCGAAGGGCAATTTTTCATGCAAACACCCTTAACAGTCATCAGGTTAGAATTACAGCCAATGCATATTGACGTTGAAACACAAGCCATGCAGCCATCAGGGCATGACACACAAATGCCTGAACTATTAAAATAGTATTTCCCACAGTCAGCAACACAAGAGCCATTGAAAAGAGTAAGACCTTTACTGCATGTTGTACAATTTCCTTGGATGCAGGGAGAGCAAGTAGTTTATGTATTCATGAAAGTTCCCTTTGGGCATTCCGAAAAACAACTGTTATTAAACATCAATGTTTAATAATAATTAGGAAAACTACCGCAGCTTGTGCAATTAGTCGCCATATATGAACATGATTAACAGGTTGCATCGCACAATTTGGTGGAAGTGGTATTAATTGTGGAAGATTGAGTGGTTCCCATCGGCAAGCTGTTTATGTCGAAAGTAGAGACCAGCCATGGTGTGAAACGGGTTGATGAAGATGGAAATATAATAAAATTACTGTTTATGCTTACATTTAGGCAAGAAGTGTTATTCAAAGCAGAGCCTACGGTTTTCTACTTTACAAGAATACTCGAAGTAGAATTCACATAGGAGCACATCAATTTTTCATTCGAACATATGGTCATATTAGACTGGCTTGTATTAATGACAGCATATTAAGGCGGTATTGTTAACATTAAATAGTCT
>Ga0302186_10000589_pt1 | contig 32122 bp, 25 predicted proteins | sample II_Bog_E1_2_FD_198782 | JGI IMG/M metagenome (GOLD analysis project Ga0302186, IMG submission 198782) | Peat permafrost microbial communities from Stordalen Mire near Abisko, Sweden - II_Bog_E1_1 | ecosystem: Environmental > Terrestrial > Soil > Wetlands > Peat | place: Sweden: Abisko... | reverse complement strand
TTTTTTTGAAGTAAAAATATTTAGAAAACCATTGTTTTTAATAAAAATATCATTTTCATTTTCAAAAGTTTCATTAAAAAAAAAATAAGTTTTAAAAAGCTTCTTCATTTTTAGTTTTCTTCTTCTTTTATTTTCCTTTGCATGTCAATTTGCAGTTATCTACAATAACCAATTTAAAAAATATTAAAAAAAAAATTTTACCGATCACATATTGATTGGTCTTGCAATAGGAGACCCAGCTTCCACAACTTGGATTATAATCAACATAATTAGCAGTTCTCAAAGGATAGGTGGCGTAGTTGGCGATACCGCAAGTATTACCTTTTGCTAATCTAATATATCCGTTTTCTCCCCAGCTGGCTCCCCATGAATTCTTGATCACCCAATATTGGGCAGTGTATCCAACGAGCAACACAGCGTGATTGGGAGTAGTGCCACAATTGTTGAAAATACCACCAGTGTATCTGCTCCAGTTTGTGGCATCAACGCAGACAATCACAGGTTGAATTGCAACAGCTCTTGACAATTCATCAGTGTTTCCCTGAGCGATGGTTCCTGCGCCATAGACCTTAAGGCTTGATTTGGCGAGCTTTGGGCAAGAGCTTTGGCCTGTGTAAGCTGCTTTATAAGGATAAGAAGAGCTGAAAGCAATTCCATTAGTTGCTATCCAACCAATGGCTCCAGAAGGCCATCCACCTCCACAGGCTGAGCATCCAACGTTTTGTCCATTAGTGCAATCCACAAGTTGTTGTTCAGAGTACAATTCCTGACTGCGATTTTCGATCAGGTTAAGTGATTCTAAGGAACCGACAGTAGCGAAGGCCCAACATGAGCCACAACTTGCTTGATTCTTGACTGGAGTGACCTTACCACTACCAACCCAATCCACGCTTGCGGGAGCAGCTGCCAAGTTAGAAGCGTCAGTGCTTCCTTGGACAGCATGTACCGCGTTTTGTGGTACTTTCAAAGTCAAATAAGATCCTTGGAATTCTGTATCTGTCAAATCAGAAAATTGGGTCTCGCCTTCAGTCCAGGTCTTGGTTACATCATTGTTGGTAGATTGAGCAGACTGACTGTTCTTGAGCCAATTCTGAAAAGCTTTGATCTCGGCCACGATGGAGGTGTAATTTTTCTGGAATTGGGCCTTGAAAGCTTCCCATTCTGTTGCCAGACCTTTTGCATCCCATGGCAAGACTGTCGAATTGTCGGATTGGGCATTGGACACTGCAAAAATGCAGGCCAAAACTAAAAGTGAGAAGATTCTGTTGTTCATCAATATGAAAGTGTCAAAGTTTTTTTAATTTTAAGCTTTGCTTTATGGTTTTTATAGGATAATGCCATTTTTAAAAATTTTATTTTAGTCAAAAAACAAAGAAAATAGATGGGAAATTCAAATAAATTTTAAAAAATATTTTTCGGTTTGGACTTTTTGAGTTTGGGAGGTTTGAAAATTTATTTGATAAAATTTGGATTTTATTTTTTTTCTGATTTTGTGATTGCTTTATTAAAGGACGATTTATAATTTTCGTTGTTTTTTCTTTAAATTACCATTATTATTCTGTAACATAATGAAAAATTTCCCTTATATACCCATACAAAAACTACATTATTATTGCATCATATTGTTTTTTTTCAAGATTTATTTGACTATCAAGACTATATTTTTGTCAAAATTATTTTCCATCTTGAGAAAAGTAATTTTATGAAAACACACTTACATTTTAAATTTTTTTTTAAAAAAACCAGAGTTTCCCATATTTTTATAATTCAAAAGAGTTTATCATTTTCCAATTTTTGAGAATTTTCTTTTTATAGTTTTTGTTATTATTTTTTATAATATAATATTTTTGTCTCAAAATGCAAATGCATTTCGATTTTGATTTCCTTGTAGAGAAAAGTCCCATCAAAGTTCTCAAATCTCCAAATTTCACAATTTTGACAGCCCGAGAACGAAAAATACCTCTTTTATCTCTTTTAATTTCCTATTCATCCCTTTGTCATTTTGATAAATTCATCCGAGAAAATGAGACCCCATTTAGTCTTGAGCAGGTTCCCAGCCCATCTTGTCTAAACTTTCTCTGTTTTCCTAGAAAATTTACAAACAAAATCGAATTTTATTTGAAAGATTTGATTCCAAGCTGTCAACTCCAAAGCATATCCTCCTTTTTGCGCATTTTTGGCTTAGAATGGCACACTCCACCGGAAATTTTTTACGAAGATCTCTTCAAAGACTTGAAGCTGAAATTCCAATTTCCAAAAGAGCCTCAAAAAGTCTCCAAAACATCCAACTTACTCACGAGTTTCCTGGTTTTCAGCTATAAACAAATGGAGCTTAAATTCTATAAATATGGACGCATTGGCTCAGGAGCCTTCGGATATGTGGAGCTCGTAGGGATAGAGCCACATAATAAACTTTCTGCAAAATATTGTGTCAAATTTTTTTCCTTTCCAAATGATCCAGATCAACGTGAAATCATGCTTGATCAATTAATCAACGAAATCTCAGCTCTTTCCATGCTTTCCCATCCGAACCTTGTTGATTTCATCCAAGCTTTCGTCAAAAAGGACTCCCAAAACAAATATCAAAACATTTGTCTTTTAATGAACTATTGCAATGGAGGAAATCTTGATGAATATATCAAGAACAATGGGCCCTTGACAGAAGAAACAGCATTGGATTTCCTCTCACAATTACTACAAGGACTTCAATATCTCCATAATAAAAAGAAACATGGCAAAGCGCCTTATTTTCATGGTGACATTAAACCCAAAAATATCCTTCTTCATTCGCCAGAAGACCATCCCAAAAGGATAATCATAAAAATCGCTGATTTCGGTTGTGCGAAAAGAGTGTTGAAAAATGGAGCGTTTTTCAATCAAGAAATCGGGACGAAATCTTATCGTGCCCCTCAGGTGCTAAGAAACGAAAAATATACAGATAAATGCGATATTTGGAGTCTTGGAATTGTTTTATATTATATCTTGATAGGACAGGTGCCATGGGGGTCGGAAAATGTGACTGATTATCAAATAGATAATATTTTAAAGGAGAAGAAAATGGATGAACTAATTGATGAGGCCTTCCAAAAAAGACAGTGTAAGCCAATTTCTAATAAAACGTTGGATCTGTTAAAAAAGATGTTGAAAATTGAAGAAGAGGATAGGATCAATTGGATAAATTTATCGAAAGACTATAATTTTCTTCTACCAGAACATCTCTCCAACTCCCAAAGTCATTATGTGGCTCACAATCCCGGCGATAGTTATAAAGCTTCATGCAAAAATCTGCTTTCTGTCCAAACCACTGATAAAAAAGTAGTCAACATCTCGAGCAATTTGCAAATGATAGCAGAATTCGAACCCTCGCCAAAGGATAGTCGCGTCTTTGATGATCTCGACCTTGCAGTGAGCGCGCAAAGTTTTGTTGATGTGGAGGAAGAAGAGAAAAAAGTTCAAGAGAAGAAAAAGGAAAAGAGTAATTCGGATGCCTCCTCTGGGAAATGGGACACTTTAAATGAAAATTCCACTTATGTTGATTATGAAAAAGATTCGAAAGAATTGTTGATGGCTCTGCAAATGAGGCAAAAATTACTCGAGGGCTTGAATCAAAGTGAAATCATAGGGGAAATCATTGAAAGTATTGAGAAATATAACGAATTGTTGGGTTTAGAGCTGATTTTTCTGGAAACCTTGGAGTTTTTATTGCGGAAATTGGGCAACATCTTCGTGATTTATAATATTCAAGAATTAGATGAATATAAGCTGCTATTCAATAAAACATCAGAATTGTTGGAATGGAGGGAAAAATGTATGAATAATCTCGAAAATGCCAAGATTCAGGGGGATAGGACAAAGAATGGACTTGTGGTGAGAATTGTTAACATTTTGAATCATGAGAATTTGCATAAACATAGGTTGTTTCTTGATAAATACAAAATTGATGAGAGATTCATTGAGGAATTATTGAGTGATTGTGTCAAAGATAAGGAATTATTCACATTGGTTTTTTTAGATATGTTCCAAACTTTGCTCGAAAAAACAAAGCAGAGAATTCTTATCGCAAAAAATAGCTTGGATTTAATGGAGGATGGATATAGCAGAAATTTGAAGATTGAAGAAATCAAAAGATTATTGGAATTTTTCGAGAAATTATTAGGGATGATGAGCTTTGGACATTTTGTCAAAAAGGAGGATGAAAATTCGAAGGATTTAATGAATAAGACGATTAGAAGGGAGATGAGTATTGAAGAAAAGATTGTGCATTTGGGGGTTTTGAATTGAGAAATCATAAAATTTTATGAAAATCCATTTAGTTTAATTGATTAAATTTTTTTTAGTGTTTTAATATAGAAAAAATCAACAATTTATATGAAAATTTTGAGAATTTTCACAAAGATCAAAAGAATATTAAAAATATAAACATTTTTTTAATGGAAATGTTTTTTTCAAAGAAAATTTGTTATTTTTAGAATATCATTAAAATTTTTAGACGAATAATTTTGTTAAAATAAATTTTTGGTTTTATAAATAATTATAGAGTAAAAATGGCCAAATATTTTAAAAGAATCGGCACCAAAAAAATCATCTACGAATATGAAATCCAAATTGAAAAAATAGAAATCAAACTACCCCAACCTTGCCAATTATCGGTCCTCATGAAAAGAGGTTACATTTTCTCTTTTATCATCTTAAAAACTTTTATTAAGGCCATCGAAAGGCGGAAACTCAAAGAAAATTGAATTATGATCCAAAGAAAGGATATATTCTGGTAGAAGAGGCGTTGCTAATGAAGGCGGCCTTATATCAAAATGTTAAAACAAACAAATATCAAGATAAACTAGTATTATTAACCATATGCCCCATCATCATTTTTAAGAAATAATCATATTAAAAAAGGCACATTTTTATATTAAAGTGCTTTCAGGCAAATCTTCCAAATCCGGAGGAGAAATAAAAGTGAACCTTTCTTATTATCCGAATAAAGATGTGAAAGAAACCAATGAAGTTTTGCAAATGGAAAAAGGACCTGAACCCAAACCTCAATTATACATCAAGATGAAATGTAATAAATTAGGAGAGGCAGCAGATAATGACTCAGATTCTGACGCGTAAAAGTCTGTTTTAAATTCCACATTTTTAAATTTCTTCCTTAGAAGCGAAAAATCCCAAACATCTAGATCTGATGTTTCCTTTGACGCGGCATTGGAACAAGACTCTAATAGAACAGAGGAAAATAGAGACAAAAACCAAAATAAATCAATGAACATCAGCCCATCGAAATTTAACCTCAATAAATCAACCACCCCCCCACATAGTCCCAAAAACCCCACACCCAAAAACCTGACACCCAAAAATCTGACCCCCAAAAATCTGACCCCCAAAAACATGACCCCTAACCTGACCCCCAGAAATAACCAATCCCCAAAAAAAACCGAACCAATGGGTGAAAAACCTATCGAAAAACAAATCCTCAAAAAACTTGAGCCTGAACCGAACGATTCTTATGATAAACCCCCGAAGAAAATCTTCGAACAACCTGATAAAAAGACTGTTGACAGTTCTTTGCCTAGCAAAAATCCAATGAACCAAATTAAGAAACCAATGAATGAACCAGAAAAAAAACCTCTTGAAACAAAAAAACCGATATTTGAAGTAAAAAAACCTTATATGCCTGAACAACCTGCCTATGAAGGGAAGAAACCATATATGGCAGACCTTCAAAAACCCTACTTGGAGTCAAATTTAGCAAAAAACGAGTCACAAAAACCTTATTTAGAGCCAAATCTAGGGAAAAACATAAACCCAAACTTAAAGCCATCAAATAATAAGATGATTTTGAAGTTCGATGATGATGAGGATGAGGAAGATATAAACAAAGAGGAGGAGAAACTGCCAAATTTTGGGGGTGGGTTCAAAGAAAAGGAGACGATAATGAATACAAAGCCACAAAATGTGGAAACTAACAAATTTTCTTTCGCGACGAAACCAAAGGAAGTTCCAATGAAAACAACAGAAAAACAAGAAGAAGAGGATGAAGAGGAGGATTTCTATTTGCTGCCTGTTGTCGAGAAGAAAACAAATGTGGAAAACAAGAATAACCCTGAGAAGGAAGATAAGGAAATGGAATACCTTGATAAAATTTTGAACTTGGAGAAGAATTTGGAGAAAAAAAATGACCAGATTTCAGAGTTGATGAGAAAAATGGAAGACCTCGAAAAAAAGAATGAAGAATACAAACAAATGGCCTATAAAGCGAATAAAGATAACAATGCTGTGTCAAAGAATCTACAGGGGGATTTCGAGAAGATGAAGCTAATGTTGAAGGATTCTGAGGAAAAGAAGCAGGCGTTTTTGGAAGAGATCAGGCAATTGACAAATAAATTAAAGAAGCTTGAAATGGATTATAAAAATGTATTTTATTGAAAAATTATCACATTTTGATTAAATTTTGATAATAATTATTAGGTGGCATCGGATTATGAAGCTCTTATGAAAGAGCAGAAGCAAAAAGAAGAGCATTTTTATGATTTGCAAGGACAAAAGGAGACCATAGAATCATCAAACAAATCAGTAATTCTAATTATATAGAATAAAATTATGGTTTTCTTTAAATTAGTATTCCCTTGAATTGAAATCCCATAAAGATAAAATCACAAATCTAACAACAGAAGTCGCCCGATTAAGAGATGAAATGAAGCGTTCAGCAGATGAAAACAATGTTCTTCAACAAAAAATCGATTCCATGCAATTTCAAATGGACTCGACTGCCAAAGAAATGGACAAAATGAGGTCTCAGACCCAGGTTTGTTTTCTCCTTAGAATTTCTTCCCAACATTTTTAGAATATTAGTTCCTTGAATGAAAACACTTATAAGGAACTTCAAGCCAAATATGAAACTGTTATTAAGGATCTAAGGAATCAAATCCGTATATCAGAAGGCCAAAAGGAGGAAGCTCTTTCCAGCCAGACTAAATTAGCCCTTGAGCTTCAACAAGCCAAGATCGAACGGGAACAATTCAGCGTGAGACTTGATAACCGACTGAAGGATATCAACAATAATGATCAATCATTATCCGAAAAAGCATTATTCTTTGAGAAAGAAAATATGAATTTGAAGAAAAAGTTGGCCAAAATACAATTCGAGCTCACAAATGAAAAAGAAGAACAAGCTGCTTTAATTGAGGATTTGCAAACTGAGCTGAAGGCCACAAAATCCGAACTGATGGAGACAGAAAAAGCCAAAAAAGAGCTTGAATCTGAGCTTATAAGCAACAATGGTAGGGGGTCTCATGCAGGAGAGATCTCTGAAGGCATAGAGATTATGAAACAGAATTTCGACAAACAGATAAAGATGATGAAGAAGCAACTCGAGCTCAAAGAGAGTGTGCTAAAACAGAAACAGGAAGAAATAAAGAAAATGGAGGAAGAATTGGGTGAAGCTCAATTGGAGATAAAAAAATTGGATTTTTCAAAGAATCGAACCTCAAGCATTTTCGAACAAGTGACAGACGATCAACTAAAGCGGAAAAATGAGGAATTAGAGTTGAAGCTATTGAATAAAGAAGAGGAATACATGGATAAAGTTGAGGCTATGGAAAAAGAAATCGATGCGTTGAAATTGCAAGTGATAAACGCTGGGTCGAGAGTCTCTTCAGGAAAAGGAGGTGGGGATGAAATGGAACTCGCTGCGTTAAGTGTCGAGAACCAAAAACTAAAGAAAGCTCTTAAGGAATCTCAAAGCAAAGGGGGTATTTCCAGTAGAGGGATGGGAGATGATAGTGTTCTCTTTAGAGAGAATGAGATGCTTAAGAAAAATAATAAAGAATTACAAGTTGAAAAGCAAAAGATATCGGATGAACTCATTAATATAAAGGTAAAGGGATCGTTAAGAAATCATGGGTTTTGTAAAGGTTTTTTTAGATGAACAAGGCCAATTTCGAGAATAATAAGGAGATTAGTTCGAAAGTGTTGACGAAATATACTGAACAAATAAAACAATTAGAGAATAATTTGAAGACTATGGAGATGGAATTGATTAAAAATAAACAGAAGATAGGAGATGCCATAAATTCCGCGATGGAGATCGGAGATAATGGATTGGTTGAGAAGCTGATGAATTTCATGAAATAAGATGAAATTTGTGTTAAATTTTGAATTGGAATTGTTAAATTAATTTTTATGACAATGAGTTAAGAAGATTTTAAAATAAATTATTTCGTTCTAAAAGAAAATTTTGGTTTTAAAATTCGTAAAACATCAGAAACCACCTCATTTGCATTCATGATTGGTTTATAAAGAATTACGTCCCATCCAAAACTTACTAATTAGGTCAAGGCAAGAAATCTTATGATTCAAGGGTCAAATTATTGATGTTGGGAGAAAGCGGTTAATTCTTTCTAATATTATAATTCCGACTTTTTATTCTCAAAAAAGGGGTTGGAAAAACCAATTTGCTCCTACGTTTTTCCGAGGATAAATTCTCATCGAATTTCATAACAACATTGGGGTTAACAAAAAAAATTAAGAGAAGTGAATGGAAAAAAAACTTTAAATTATAGAGTAGAATACAAGCAAAGGATTGTCACGATTTCAAACCAGAATGTATTGATTCAAGTCTGGGACACAGCAGGTATTAAAGATCTCAATCTATCACTGCTTTTTTTCATCTTAATATTTTATTTGCTGTTTTGATCCTACAGGACAAGAAAGGTTCCGAACGATCACTCCAAGTAAATTAAAGAATATCTTATAAGTCTTAACATGAAGGTTCAGTTTATTACAAAAGTGTGGATGGAGTTGTATTGGTTTTCGATGTGACTGATGAAAATTCTTACAACAGTACTTTTTCTGATATTTTTTTATGTTTTAAGTCATGAAGGCGTCAATTATTGGATGAAAAACCTCAAGGAAAATGGAGACCCCAACATTACCACAATATTAGTGGGAAATAAAATCGATCTCCATGATAAAAGAGTTCTTTTTTTGTAATATCGTCACTCAAAGCGAGAATTAAACAAATCGTTTAGGTTGTTAACAAAGAAAAAGGGGAAGAAATGGCTAATAATTATTCATTGACTTATAGCGAAACATCAGCCAAGACTGATTCTAATGTTTATGAGGCATTTGTAGATTTAACCAGAGAAATTATGAAGAAAAAAGGACAGGGCATAATTGTCGGAAATGGAGAAGATAAGAAAAAAGACACTCTCAGCATGGAGAATTCAAAACCAGCAACAGGGAAAAAGGGATGTTGTTGAATAAGGGATGCTGCTAACAAAATTAAATGAAAAATAATAATTTAATAAAATTCTATTTGATAAGGGAACATGAGAACATTTTTTTTGAAAATCTTTCATAAAGATCAAAAAAAAAAAAAATAGTTATATAATTTTTTTTTTAAGTAATTTGGTTTTTATTAAATATTGAGAAGTAATATAAAAAACAAATAAAAAATGCAAATTTGAATTAAAAAAAATATAACTGATATGTAAAAAAAAAATATTTTTATTAAAAAGGAAAAATTTATTTGTTTCGAAAAAAAAAATTATTCAAAACTCAAATTAAAACCCAAAAATCAAAATTAATAAAATGCAAGGTTGGGCTATTTTCCTCATCATATTTTTCTCCGTTTGGCTATTTACTGCATGTTTTCTGATCGGTTATTCTGTCCAACTGATAGGCCCGGTTCCTTTTCTTCGTTTTTTATTAGCAAATTCTAAATATTTAGCTTTATGTTGGTTTGGAATATAATGGAAATACTATTTCAGTTGACCAATCCAAATTATGGACATCTGGACGTTATTTCGTAGGTCTTGGATATGATTTCCTTCGTTTCCCAGTGTACATCTTAATTTTTTTTTTTTACGAGTATTTTTTTTGGAAATATTTTCGTTTAGGGATCAACGAGCCATGATATTTTCAGATACTGTTACAATAGAGAAAAGCACCAAAAGTGGAGCCGCTTTTTCAGAAACCTCTGATATCTATCCCTCTTTGAATGTTCGAACATCGTAAACTTTTCTCTCAATATTATCGAAAATCTTCGTTAAATAGGGAAGGGCTATTAGTCACCTTCGAATTTTTCATTGGGTACACTCTGGGAATTGCAAATGATTCCAATACAAGAATTCAGGAGTTATGGGAAATCTATTTAAATTTTGGAGATGATTACAACACATTCCTAGCTAATCTGGTTTTGGCAGAAGTGAGAGACGTCATGGGTGAATATGAAGCATTTGATTTGTTTCAAGAACGAGAAACAATTGGAAATACCATGTTCAGTTCAATACAAGAAATCTTCCTGGAATATAACTTCAACCTTCTGTTTCCTATTATATTAATCTCTTTTTTATATTTTTATATAGAATTTTCAATCTACTCAATATGAATTTCCCGGCAGATTTTGAAACAGCGATTTTGCAAACAGGAATCGTGATGCAGAATCAACAAACGATGGGATATTTAAGAGATGCTCAACAAGTGAGTGCAGACACCAGAGTCTTACAAGCTGTAATCACACAAAACATCACAATTTCAACCGCCAATGCAATGGCCTATGCAAGCAAAGCTTTGAAATATGCACAGGCCAATGCCACTGTGACCCAAGCCAAAAATGAAGCAGATGCTTTACTTAATTTAACAGTCTTAGAAGAAAATTTTTATCATTATGAATAATTTTTATTATAGCAAACGTTGGGATTTAACAATACACAAAATAGTTCAGCAGCTTCGAAGATTTTAACTTATTTGTGGATTTATGTAAAGATATTTTTTTCAGGAGTCTAAATTTGTTTTTAGAATCTGGATAGAATGAACACAACAAACGTTAATCTTGGAGTACAAATGCCCTTCAACGTCATGTAATTGGTTTCTTTTTCTTTGAAACAAAAAACAAATTAAAATTCATAAAATTAATGACTTAAAAAAAAAAAAATCACCATTCAAAAAAATTCCTGAGATTTTAATATTTATGAGAAATGAAATATTAAAAATAAATTTTTTTTTTGTGAAGACCAAAATATAATTTGTTTTTATTTAAAAAATGTCCATAAAACAAAATCACCAAATAAAGAAAATTGTTTTGAAGTGTTTAAAAAAAAAAAAAAAAAAAAGTTTTAAAAAAATAGCAAATTTCATCATTATCCCATCCTAAAAAAAAAACAAAGGAACTCATAAATATTGAATAATTTTAATCAAGAACGAAAAAAAAAACCAACGATTCTTTCCATTGAAGCCTCTGAAAGAAAAATCAATATTTTCTAATGAAGGCAAATTATAATTCCTCCATGAAGATCTTCGACTTAATAACCCAATTCTATTATCTCCTCTTGAAATCCATCAAAGTTTCTGAACATTTCGCCCTAATCATGATTTTCATGAGTTGCATGCAGAACCTCTCTTTCATAATTTCTTCCTCCTATTTCATCAAGGTTCTTTCTGACGATTTATCCACAATTATTTACAAAATATTTTCCGTTGTTCGGCCTTTATATATCATAAATGCCTTGGCATTATCCAGTCTATACAAATTTTTTCTTTCGATTAGTATGTTATACATGTTCTTTTACCTAATGCTCATAATCCTGATAGTTTATAAGGATCTGAAGAATACTTTGCAGGTGCCTTTGTTGATGAGGATTTTCAAGAGACTCTCATATATGAATTTCTATCTTTGGTACATTCCACTCAATGAATTATTATTGACCCCAGTTTATTGTGTGTTTATAACTGACAAAGATTCTGCTCTGGAATTGTTCAGTCCCGATTTATGCATAGGAGGGAATTTGGATGTGGTGTTGGCTTTTTTCGGAGTCCTTTTCTATGGAATCATGATGATCACTTGTTTGATGAACGTGTTGTTTTTTGTGGATATGACATATAATGCACACAACGCCTTAGCTAAATCTGATTCTTTGATGGAGATATATACCTTCTTGAGCAAAAATCTATTGATAATTTTATTGATTTTCCTGAAATATCTACAAAAATCCATTTTTTTCCTTGCGTTTCTAATCTGTTTGGAAATCAGCCATATTTTAGCCTTGCGAGAATTCATCCAAAAACCAAATTTTTTCAATCCGAGGGTCGAAAAATTCTTTGGCTTAACACTTTTTCTTGAATTATATGTGTTTTCCTATGTACTCCTATTCACGATACTTAATGTTTTAGGCAGTGATGCAAATACAGGTCTTGGGTTATTTTTGACCATTTTATTACCATTTCGGTTTTTCCTTAATAATTTCCAAAATAATTACCTCAAAAATCTCGGATTATCCATAGAATCTATCGAAAGTCCACCCCTAATTGATAAGAAGCTGAAGTTGTTGTTCATTTATTTGAAAGGTCAAGAGGCGAAAAAGGCTCAAAATCCAAAAAAAAAACGGAAATTTAACCTCCATTTCAATAAAAACGAAAGCCGAATTTTGATAGTTTGGGGATATCTTTTCACTCATTTGAAAACCTGTGTGAATAAGCTTTGTTTTTGTCATAACGAAGATGAGAAGTTATTTGATTATTCTTTGAAATATGAATATAGGCCTAAACTTGATAATCCGATGAAAAATCTAGAAAGTCTCATTTATCTCAAATATTTCATCAGACAACAATATAAAGACGCGATTTCCATCATGAAAACCAATCTCGGACTTCGATTAAACCTCGCATATTTCAATTTCTTCCAATTAAACAATTATCATCAAGCTTTATTAGAAGCCTTCGAACTCAATGCTGCCAATTCCCATTTAAAAGGATTGAATTATCGTAACCTTTTCCTGATAAAACGCTTGGAATTGGAGATAAGAGATCTCTTAGGAAACCTAAACGAAAATAAAGAAAATGATGAATTATTTAGCAACTTTAATATTGAATCTCTTTTGGATTTGGAGGTGAATTATTCCACTTTGGAATCAAAAATCAGTGAATTTCGTGCTCTTTATACAAAATTCTTCTTCAAACTCAGTAACACCAGCATAATACTTCAGGAATTAGAGGCTGATTGTTCAGTTTTATTCAGTCTTCGCAATGAAATCCAAAAGATCTTTGAAAATCATCTCCAAACCAATCCTAGAGCTATCAAATTATATCTAGGATATCTCAATAATCTAGTGTTCAAAAATGATCAAGGATATAATATTGAAAAAAAACTCAAAGAACTTCTTGAAAAAATCCATGCCAATGAAGGACAAAATCATCTTTTCTATCAGGAATCATTGATTTATAATGAAAATTCCATGATCTTTCAAGTCGGTGGAGAATATAAGAATCTCGGCCAAATCCTTAAAACCAACCAAGGCAGTGGCAAAATACTCGGATATCAAACTCAAGAACTCGAATTATCTAATATAAATGTCATAATGTCCATCAGAATCAAAAGATTCCATGACAGTTTCCTTAATAATTTCATGAAAACCGGAAGGACAGAGAAATTATATAAGGAAAATACCAGTTTTCTGAGGAAAAAAAATGGATATATTATAAGCGCGGCTTTATTAATCAAACCTTTCTTTAACAGTATAATCAATGAATTTCGATTTCTTGGGTTCTTGAGACCTTTGAAACGAAGCACTGAATATGTAATCACTGATATGTATGGCGGTATTGAGGGAATGACTGAGAATCTGAGTAAATTGTTTAATGTTCATCCTGAAGATTATGAACGAAATCCCTTTTATATACAAATTTTATGTCCTAAATTATATAGTTTCTTCATTGAGAGAAATGAGAAAGTTCATAACATTTTCCTCGAATCGCAGAATTCTTCAAATAGGACGAATCGCACGAATCGAACTAACAAATTCAAAGAAATTCAGAATTTGGATCTGATGGAATTGTTGGATCTTCCGAAAACTTTAAGTAATGAGGCGATTTTACGATTTTATAGATATAATGATGGCGAATTGTTCGTGGATTTGAGGTCAATAATCAATGCGATCATTGAGAAGATGAGGAAGAAAAAAACGGAGGAAATCAACCCAGAAACTCCACAGGCGAAATCCTCAGGAATGGACAAATGGAATCTTGTCAAGAGGAAATTCATAAAAATCGCAATGATGGGCAATTTCTTTAATTGCAAGACCAAAATCAATTATTTCAAGACTTCAGATAATTCTTATGAATGGTTGGTTTTCTCTATAACTGAGATAGAATTCACAAGGAAATTGAAAATCATGCAAATGGTCAATAAATCTGTGCCATTTGGCACTATGGGGACTATGGCTGAAGGCATGAATAATTCGTATCGAGCTTCTGATAATAATTATGATCCTAATGTTTTCAATAGAAACTTCCCTACTATTCTAGGCTTCCAACCACCGCCCATATTACCTAATAATATCAATGGAAACATGAATAATCATTCTAATATTCCCATTTCTACAAATATCAATCCAAATCCCACAAATATCAATCCCACAAATATCAATCCCACAAATATCAATCCCACAAATATCAATCCAAGTCCCAATTTCGAACGCATGATCTATCAGAAAAAAATCTCTATGGCCTATGACCCCAATAACCAATCCATCAAAGGATTCGAACCTCCAATCAATCAATCCCCTAGACCTAAAAATCCCACTGTGCAATATATCAAAGAATTCGCACAAACTGGAATCGATAAAATTGTCATCCATCCTGAATCCAATGATGAGGAAAATGAAGAACAAGATAATCTCATTGTGGCTTCCGAAAGTTATATAGACATCGAAGGGATGGTTCTAGAAAGGGTTTCAATCCCTGTTGAAGCTAGCAAAGGTTTGGATTCGAATAAAAAACGTGCTTCGAGTCCTAAGAAAAAAATGTATAATAAGACATTAACCGGACATTCCACTTTAAAGGATCCAGTCTATTCAAACAATTTAGGCAAGACCTTCGAATCGATGAATAGTTCTGATTTTGGAATCAAACTTTTGATTCCTAATAGCAATATTGATATCAACCCCTTTATGGAACGGAACCTTAATGAAGTAATTCCTTTACCTAATCAGATAATTCCATTGATTAATATCGAGGAAGAAGAAGATAAAATGGCTGAAAATATCATAAATTTCACAGGAAACCAACTTTTCGAAGACAAAAGTGATGATCTCACTGATATTTCAGTCAAAATGGGACAGAAAACCACCTCGAAAAAAAGTATCAAAGGAGGTAATATGAAACAAAGGAAAAGGTCGGTTGCATTCAGGGCAAGATTTGAAGGAGATGGAGAGAAATCACCCAAAAAAGCTAAAGAAGGAAGTTCCCCCAAAGGAGGAATTTCTCCGAAATTCAAGAACCAAGAAAAATTAGAAACAACAGCTGCAGCTGCAGGAACCGTTAATAAAGAAGATCTTAAGGTCATTAACAAGACTTTAAAGGATATTTCCATGGGATTGACAAGAGGAGTAGATGAAATGGATGATGACAGCGATAAGAAAACTGTGAGATCCACTAAGTTGGGTGCAAGAACTATAAAAACCATCAAAAGCATGAATAAAAAGACGAATGTCAATGTAACTTTCACTCCAAAAACGCATAAATTATTGGATATTTTAAGAGAAACCATCGTCAAGAAATTAGCTTTGGAAGAAGATGGCAATAAAAAGGATAAGGCTTATGAACAAAGCGTCCATTCTTCAATTAGCTCGATTTATCAATCTCATAGATTAACTGAAAAGGCCATTATGGTTGAATATCTACCGAAATGCTATAAAAGACTTAGTTGGTCTTTATTTTTTCTTCTCATATTTATTATCGTATTGCAAATTTCAATATATCTCATAATTGTGGGACTTTATGATGGGTTTCGAGCCAATTTGATTGAAAATGTGAATTATGATAAATTTTCCAATAGTTTGTTACAAAGTCTCAAAGAGATCTTCATATATAGAACAATACAAAACCAAACAGACTTTCCCACAAAATCCTATTACGAAACTTATCTGCCTAATGTTATTGAGAATCAATTCAATGTCATCGCGAATCTCTTACATCATATCCAGTTAAATTATGACTTTTATCATGATTTATCTAATGATTTCTTCATAAAAAAAGCTATGTTCAATTTGACGATGGAATCAGATATTTATCAAGTTTTTCCCTTTGATTTAATGCAGGCAGTCACTCTATATTTATCAGAAATCCAGAAAATGCTCCTTGATCAAGAATTTAATACTGTTTTTGTATTAGAAAACCTCTTCCAATTCACTGAACAAATGAGTTATCATGATAATTTCGCAGTTCGACGCTCTGATCTCATAATTACTGATAAACTGGCCATTTTAGTGATTTTGATTTTGATTTCAGTTATCATCATAGGCATTTTTTTCATCAGAATTCATAGTCATTTGATCTGTTATGAATATATGAACTTTCTTTTGGAATTGTTGGCCAGAACCAATTATGAAGACATTGAAACTTTGAAGACTTATTATATTTCCATAGCTTCGGTTTATGATCTCCAACAAGAATTAAAGGGTCCCGGGCAAAATCAAATGTTAGGGATAAATTATCTAGAAAATCCACAAGCTTCAAAGAAAAATAATGATCCAAACAATAAAAATACGTCACATAGAATGATGGATCTTGGATTTTTGAAAATCCCTACTTTCCAAATTGTTTTCATGAACTTTTTATTGGCGATTTTCATGATAGGAATCAATTTGATAGTGGTTATTTTATCGCATGGCTTCGATAGTTATTTCGAAGACAGTGGCAATTTACAAAAACAATTGATTAATCAATTCAATTTCAAAGGATATAGCAATAGCTATGTTTTGGCATATGATCGTAGCCTCGATGCTGGTGTATATAATCTCAGTTACCCTCAAATTCTCGACTTTTTGAATAACAATTTGCCGAATAATTCTATGGATGAAAACAATTATCAATCACAAGATTCATTTGTGACTTATTATTTAGAAATCATCACCAATGAGGAAATCTGTACTACAATGACTCAAAACACGACGACGATCGCCCGTTGTGAAAGCATTTTAAATGGTTTAATGAAGAAAAGTCTTATAAATTTTGAACTCGAAGCTTTCCAAACATTGAAATTGATGACAATTGATCAGAATAAAGTCGATGTAGGGGATTTCAATGCTTATTTGGAATTGGGCGAAGCATTGGATTATGCCTTGATTTTAGTGGATTTCATCAGGGTTCAATATATCACAAGTGAAGATAACAATTATAACTCAGAAATCAATATTTTGATTGCCATCAATTGTGTGTCAATTTGCTTCTCTTTCATCATGATTACAGGGTATTATTTATTTAGTCTAAGGAAACTAGCAAGACGATTGGTGGCATTGAGGAGGATCTTCATTAATATTCCAATTGCCATCTTAATGAGACAGAAGAGGGTTAGGAAATATTTACAGGATACCAGTGAATTTTATCTTGGGGGTTAAGAAAAAAAATGTTTTTTTTCCCCAAATGAGATGAAAGAAAATATTTTTGTATAAACTTTGTTTTAAGTTTTTTAATGCCAATTTTAGATTTATGAAATTCGGAAAAAATCGATATTTTTTATCATATTATGAATTTTTTGCAAAAAAAAAGAAAAATGTATTTTTTCTTAAAAAATTTATAAAAAAGACATCAGAATTCCTCAAAAAAACAACAAATTATCAAATCTCCTGCAGGAAATTTCAGGAAGACTTTTTCCCAATCCTCTATTTAAGAATATGTCCTTCGAAATTCCTCCATTCTCATAAAATTTCCTTATATGATCAACAAAATCAAAAAGATCTATTCCTCCCTTCTGAACAAGACCCTTTCCCCAGAGGAAAAGATCCTTCTCAAGTTGCGGCACCTTAACGACTATGATTCATTTGTCAGCTATTTCAAATCTCATAACATAGATCCAAATTTCCAAGATGCCAATGGTCTTTCCCTTTTAATGATTTGTGTGAACCCGAATCTTCCAGATAGTAATAAATATGCAGGATTCCTATTGGAATCAGGAGCCGATATCAATAAACAAGACAAATCAGGCCGAACAGCCTTTTTAATGGTATGTCATTGGGAGGAAACTGAATTAATTGAGATGTTTTTGAAGAAGAACCCGAATTTGAATTTGGGCACATACACAGAAAAAGAAAACGTCTTCCCAACAAATCCATTGGTTTCTTGTCTTTGGAAGGAAAATTATGATTTGGCTGAAATGTTGTTTAGAAATGGCGCCTGTCCATTCAAAGCGGAACAAATTCTTAATAAATATACGAAAATCCCGGAAAAAACACATAGAATAGTGAATTATCAAAAAAGATGGAAAATTGCGAGAGAACCCATATTACTAGCCAGGGAGGCACAAAAACAATATATAGAAATTTGTAGGGAAACCAAGAAACCTATAAAAAAATCGATTTTTTTGGTTCGATTGCCCCCGGTTTATTTTAAATACCTTCTTGATTTTATTATATAATAACGAGAACTTGTTTATATAAAACAGAAAAACAAAAAATTAAACTCTCTTTTTCTTTAGGATAAGTTCCTTAGAATGTATTCGAAAATCTCCTCAAACCCTTTGCTATTCTCATCAAAATCCGACACTTTCTTCCCCATATTCCATTCCCCTTTCTCCATCAATTTATTCCCTTTATCAATCATCACTCCATTACCATGTCTTTGACCATATCTCCAATATCCTATCCATTTTTCTCCAGTCTGCCATGAGAAACATCCAAACCCATTTTTCTTATCCTCCTTATATTCCCCTTCATAGGTTTTGCCAGTATCCAACCATGTCATTTTGCCTCTTCCTTCCATCACATTATTTTTCCATTCACCTTCATAAACCTTATTTTCTAAAGCCGGCCAAATCAATTTTCCATAACCTTCGAGATTATTTGCCACGAAATTCCCCTCAAATATCGAGCCGTCAGAAAAATTTATCTTCCCCTTGCCATTCTTTTGTCCATCCACAAACATCCCCTCAAAACAAGTATTATCAGAAAATGTTTCTTTGCCCATACCATTTTGGATATTATCATGCCATTCTCCCTGATATGCCACACCTTTGGAATTCACATATTTGCCAAACCCTTCGAACTTATTATTCAAAAAATCACCCTCATAAGTATCTCCATTGGGAAATTCCAACAAACCTTTTCCAGTTGCTCGATCATGATCCCAATCCCCAGAATATGTAGTCCCATCAGGCCATTTTAATGTGCCTTTGCCATGCCTTTGCTTGATTTTCGATAATTCACCATTATATTCACAATTGTTAGTGTATCCAATGTGGGACATCAGATTTAGAACCCCTAGATCCTTCTGATAATCACTATTAGATTGCACTTGATTTTCAGGAGATTGAGGCAAAGGGAAAGGGAATAGATTCACAGGGTTGGTAAGAAGGGATTGAGGGGATTGGATTTCAGCGTGGATGATGGGATCTTTGCCAGCCCGAGAAACACGCGCACAATTTCCCATTTGAAAGATTGTCGACAGTAAAATGTTAAAAATATAGTTTTATTTCCTATTGTTTTGGATGATTTTAAGAGTTAGATAAAAGAGATTATTTCATAAAAAAAACAGAGAAAAAATATGAAAAAAAGAGTTATTTTTTGCTTTAGTAAAAAAAAATCGTTGGAAAATTTTTTATTGGAAAATTGAAGCAATAAAAGCAGATCACGAGATATTAATAAAACCTTTATAAATTAACAAATTTTCTGCTTTTATTAACAAATGGGCAACTGCAACTTTAAAAGCGACACGCATGAAGATACCTCAGGTTTCTCCTCTTTCCTCTCTCCTTCCCTATCCTTAATAAATTCCCATTAGCGTTATCCAAGAACAATTTTTATTTCCATTATGTCATTGGTAGAGGCGGTTTTGGAAAAGTAAATAATATCTATTCCACCCCCTCCTTTCAAATTAAAATTTGTGTTTACTTTTTAGGTCTGGAAAGTCGAACAAAAGAAAAACAAAATGGTTTTCGCTTTAAAAGAAATGTCCAAATGCAAGTGAATTCAAAACATTTTTTAAAATTTATTTTATATCATTCCAACATCTTCCAGGATCATTACCAAACGGAGTGTGAATTCCGTGATGAATGAACGTCAATTGCTAGCCAACCTCAAGCATGCCTTCATAGTCAATATGATTTGCGCTTTCCAGGATCGTGAAAACCTCTATCTCGTCATGGATCTCCTAACTGGTGGCGATCTCCGTTTCCATATCAGTCGTAAGAAGAAGTTCAACGAAATACAGACAAGTAAAATATGCCCCCCCCCCCCCCCAAATCATCTATTAATGTTTTTTTTCTTTTCTCCAAAGAATTTTTCATCGCATGCATTGTGCTCTCTCTTGAATATGTCCATACCAACGGAATCATTCATCGAGACATTAAGCCAGAGAATCTGGTTTTTGACAACAAAGGATATCTACGAGTCACAGATTTTGGTATCGCTCGGGTTTGGAAGCCAGATAACAGCTCAGACACTTCAGGCACTCCTGGATATATGGCTCCTGAAGTGATGTGTCGTCAAAACCATGGAGTCGCTGCAGATTATTACGCAGTTGGAGTTATAGCTTACGAATGCATGATTGGAAAGGTTTTTTTTTTCTGAGAAAAAGTTTATGAACGGATGGGTTTTTGATATTTTAGAGACCATATTTGGGCAGGAATAGAAAGGAGATCAGAGATCAGATTTTGGCGAAACAGGTGCAGATCAAGAAAAATGACATCCCAGAAGATTGGACGATGGAAGCAGCGGATTTTGTGAACCGCATGATTCAAAGGAAGCCTAATAACAGATTAGGGTTAAATGGACCAGAGGAAGTGAAGGCCCATCCTTGGTTGAAGGATTTCCCATGGAACAAATTGTTGAATAGGGATTTGGAGCCGCCTTTCATTCCAAGTGTAAGCAGGGGAAATCTGTTGATTTTTATTTCGTTTAAAGGCCACGGAAGATAATTTCGATTATAAGGCTCAGAATTCAGAAAGCAGGAAGGATTCTAACAATACGGAAGTTATGCAACAGAACGCGATGCTTTTGAGAAGAAATTCAGTGCAAAGTATTGGAAATCATCTAAAATTTAAATTTCATTACTTTAAGATCTGTTTCTTGGTTATAACTTTGATTTCACACAGGCTGCCACTAGCACTGCTACAAATAGTGGAGCTATCTCCAGTAAATCTAATGGAGTGAATAGTCCTTTGAGAATCAAGGCCCACATGAATAGCACCTCATTGGGAGGAAATAATAACAATAACAATAATAATAATAATAATAATGCTTCCAGTCTAAGCATCAATAACCAAAATAACACCTCACATTTCAATACGAGCCAGAAGATCAACTCCAGCGTGATGTATTAGATGGATAAATGTGAAATTACTAAGGTTGATATTATTTTATTTTTAATTAGTAAAGTTTTTTTGTTTTGGATGGGAATCTGAATTGCGCACGGAAAAAGGAACTTTTTTGGTTTTTTGTTTGTGATTTTAAGAATAACTTCAAAGATCTCTAACATCATCATATAAAATAATAAGTATGAAAATTCATTTTAATTTTAATCGTTTGAATAATTTAATCATGAATCATCTTTTTTTTTTTCATTGCAATGAAAAAAGCTTCATCAAAATTTTTCATTTTCTTAAAAAAAAAAAAATGGTCCTAACAAAAATATTTTGGCTTTTTATTAATTACGGTAAATGTAATTGGAAATCATCTTTTTCCTTTCATCAAAATTCGAAATTACGAAAAATGAAACCATTCATCAAAATTTTAATTTAAAAAAATTTTCTTTTCTTCTGAAAAAAAAAAAAAAAAAAAATTTGCTACATTTCAAACAAAAATATTTTATAATAAATATTTCGCGTGCTACCTTTCAACACCTATAACAAAAACTTAAAAAAATTTAAATTTTCCTTTTTCTGAATGGAGCCGTCGTACATAGAGAAAGACCACAAATATAGTGTGAAGCTGTCCCTCTTGGGTCCGATTTCTGCTGGGAAATCAACGATCCTTTCGCGTTATTCCAACAGTCTTTTCAACCCAAACCTGCGTACGACCATTAACATTGACATAATAACCAAAGTGATTTCATTGGAAGACGAATTGATCCGTTTGGAGATTTGGGATAGTCCCGGTGATGAGCGATACACTCCTACTACCAAGGCTTGTTTTCGTCGAGCCCAGGGATTTTTCGTGATTTTCGACCTAAACGATAAGCTAACGTTCGAAAATTGCCAGATATGGGTGGATGAGATCAAGACTCATAGTCATCCAGATAGTGTGATCATCCTTTTGGGGAATAAAAAGGATTTAGGTGAAAAAAGGGCGATTTGTCGGGATGGCGCAGAACAATTTCGACAAAGTAATGGGTTATATGCTTATATAGAAACTTCAGCTTTGACTGGGGAAAATATAGATTATGTTTTTGATTTGATCATCAAAGAGATCATTGCGAGGATGAAAGAAGGAAAGTTGAAATTTCCGAGTTTGGAAGGAAGCATGAAATTGAAAGAAGCATCTTCGGAAAAAGCAGGGGCTAAAGGAAATGCTGGATGTTGCTTTAAAGGGATGAGGATGAATTAAAAGCCCAAGAATTTATGTTACTTTTAAAAAGTATTAAGTATTCGTTTGTTTGGGCATATATTTGATTTTTTTTCTGTGAACTATTATTTAAATTTCCCACTTCAAACTATATGATATCACCAGTCTATCAAAGCCAAAAAGAGGAGGATTTCGGCTTCAAGACGCATCCTCGCATCTCGCATCTGCGCAAACTTTACCTCCTGTTGTTTCTCCAATGGTCTATGGCTGCACTCATCACCATTCTCGCCATCCAAATTGATGATTTCAATGATTTCCTCTTAGAAAATCCCATCATCTTCGCAATTTCCATCATTTTCCTTATTATCATCATCGCCATGACCTTCATCTTCAGATCCGTGGCCTCACAATTCCCTTTGAACATTCTTTTATATCTACTCTTTTCAATAGGTTTGGCCTTTTCTTTTGCTTATGCAGCGATTGATGATAATTCCAACGCATGTTTCATGATACTTATTAGTTTATGGGCGGTTTCTTTATCTTTATTCATATATGTTCTGACTACAAAATGCGAAATCACCTATCAAGGTGCCACATTATTCATTTTAGCAGCGATTTTCCTGGTTTTGGAATGGTTTTTGTTTTATACGACAACATCTGTGCCGGTGGTTTTTCTGGTTTTGATCGGGGCAGTGATTTGGGGCTTTTATTTGATTTATGACACTCAGACGATCGTTAGTGGAGTCAAATATGATTGGAATAAGGATGATTATGTGTCTGGAGCAGTGGGGATTTATATGGATGTGATGGTTTTGGGGTTGAGATTATGCGAATTGCTAAAGAATTTAGTGGTAAGAGATCGCACTTAAACAAGAATTTGCTTTTTTTTTTTGAAGAAAATCTCATAAAAACACATATTTTTCTTGATTTTTTATTAGAAAACAATTAAAATATAAGACAATTCTTATCTAAAGTATGTTGCGAAGGGCTATTATTTTCTGATAATTTCTTCTTCCTTTTGTTTAATGCCTCAAATTCATATTTCTTATTGGCCTTAGCTTTTTCTTATAAAAAAGGTTGATTATTTCTAATTAAAACTTAAATAAACCAGGATATAGCTCCAAAAACACCTGATTCTTATGTGTAGGTTCTTTTTTTAAACTTCTCATTATCTCATAATCCGTGCCATACCATCTCCTTAATAGGATAAAAATATGTCTAGGCACCGCCTCATAATCCAAATGTTCTAATAAATTTTCCTTCAAAATAAGGCATTTTGCTTCCTTTAGATCAGATAACCCCTCATCAATCAACTCCCTTTAGATCGAAATTCATGGGATCAATCGTCAAAATAAAGAAAAACCTATTGATTATTTTGCCAGGTCGATTCACGCCTCTCTCTTCCTTTATCGGAGATGTTTCGAAACTGTCTTCTTTCTTCTCATTTTCATGAGAAAAATCTCCAAAACTCACATAATCCATCCATTTCTTCCACCAATGGGCACTTATCACATATTTCAGCTCATTCGCCTCACAAAAATTCGCTATATAAAATAGAAACTATTTTTAATTCCTTTAAAAAAACGGAAAATACCATGATGATAATTAGAATTCTCTTGATTCTTATATTCTTTCTTCATCAAAATCCCTATAATCCTCTTTTCTTTCATAGGCGTTTCTTCTTTATTATCATGAGGAGTAGAGATCACCTTTGAATCCAAAGGCTTCGATATATCATGGATCTTCGTATCCTCGAGTTCGAATTCCACATTTTCTGATAAAACGTTCAATGAATCCAGAGGCTTCTTCTCAGGAGTTCTATAATTCTCCATGTTAATAGATTCAAAAACAGGAGAATCTCTAATTTCAAAGTCAAAATCTCGATTATTCATACTTTCAGAATAATATTGTCTATCTTTTGAATGCTTTTTGGGATGATCTATAGAAGAATTACTGATGAAATTATGAGAATTCATGAGAAAATTTGATGGAAACTTGGGCTTTCGCAGGTTCCCACGGGGAAATATAGGAAAACCCTCAGATTTCAGTTTTTTCATCAACATTTTCGAATATTTGTCTTTTAAGAGAAAAGATTGGACTTTCGGAGGTTTTTTCATTGACATAAAATTAGGCATGTTTTCTTTATTGGCGCTTTTATTGGATTTCACGCTATCTAACATAAAAGTCAGACTTTTTTCGAGACTTTCCTCTATTTTTTCAAGAGAAAATGCCTCGTCTTTGAGTTTTTTAGAACGCTTGGGGTCAGAATTATGAGAAAAACCATGGATCTTCAATAATTTCTGCAGATGATGTTGATTTAATGGGCTTTTCAACATGTTTTCGAAGAGATAATCGATTTTTATGAATTTTTTGACGACGGATTCTTCGAATTCCAATTGGGATTTCGCTAAATTCAGACAAAAAGTGCAAATCCCTTTGATTTCCTTCATAAAATCATGAATAAAAGTCTCCATTGTTATTTAAAAAAATTAAAAAACTAACGAATTTTTACGAAAAAATGTATGAGTTAAAAAAGGCGCAGTTTTAAACTAAAAAAAAACCCAATATTTTTAATAAAAATTTAAAATTTTTATGTTAATTATTTGGTGACACTCCTTGTGTCAATATGTTGATTTCCTCCATTAATTTCATAGCCTTGTTATTTCCAAAGACTTTATTGATTTTGAAATGTTTGAGTTTCTTTATTTGATCCTCGATGTTTTGAATCAATTCATCATCAATTTCTTCCAACCCTCCCAAAACCTTAATGGCTCCTTCATAATAAGCCTTGGCCAGATCATCCATTCTTAATTTATGATAGATATCCGCTATTTTACACATGACTTCCCCTATTTGTCTATTCAACAACCCCATATTATTCTTATATATGTTAAGACAATCATCATAGATTTTGATTGCCTTTTCATTTTCATTCAACAATTCGCTCATTTCAGCTATCTTCTGCATCAAAAGACCCACTTCGTTAGATCCATCATTCACCATCCGTTGATATATCAACGCCTCATTATACATGGTGGCAGATTCCTGGAATTTCTTATCCACCTCATAAAGATTACCTAGGAAACTGGCGATCCCTGAGAGATTTTGATAATCTTTGCATGAATTCGTCCTTTTGATTTCCAATGCCTGACGACCATAATCTATAGCAGGATTCATATAACCCAGCTTAGAACATAAATACATCAAATTTGTCAAGGTTTGGCCAATTGACATATGTTTTTCAGTGAAGAATTTCTTCTTAATGGTAAGACTTTCCTCATAATATTTCAAAGCCTCTTGTTCTTGATTGAGTTTCTCGAAAACTAACCCCAAATTGTTCAAAGTATATGCGATGGAAGGGTTTTCTACACCATAGGAAGTCCTTTTCAAATTCAATGATTTTTGATAAAATTGCTTGGATTTCTCATAAAAACCCGCACGATAATATATACTCGCGAGATTATTCAAAAGGATCTCAATATTCACCTTTTCATCAGGCCTGGTCTCATTTTCATTGATTCGTAAGGCTTCTTTATAATATTTGATAGCCTCAGCGAATTTGCCTTGAATCTGATAAATCGTCGCTATGTTGTTATAAATGTTCAGGACATCCTTATTTTCATCTATAAAACCCAAAGTTTTATGCAATTCCAACGCTTCTTCGAAATTTTTCAAAGCCTCGTCGTAATTTTGCAACTCCTGGAAAATCACCCCCAAATTCATTTTTGCATTGGCGATCCGGGCGTTATTTTGCGATTTCTGCTCAATTGCTAAAACCTCCTCGAAAAATTCGATGCTTTGATCATATTTTTCAAGTTTATGCGAAATTATGCCTAAATTATTAATGAGATGGACTAAATTGTTGTGATATTTGTTCTTTAAAATCAATTTCCTTATATTCAAAGCTTCGGAATAACAACGATGAGCCTTCTTGATTTGGCTCAGGTTCAACCCAAAAACATCATATAAATAGCCCAGATAAACCAAAATCTGGCTAGTCTTCAAATTACTCAATTGTCCGTTTTTCCTTAGGAGTTGTAAGGCCGTTTCAAAATGCTTGATTGAATTATCTATATCTTTTTTTTGTTTATCAATCATCCCGAAAATTATCTCAATGTCAACATTCATATTAAATTCATCTGGATATTTACTCATCAAACCCTCATTCACCTCCTTCAATTTCATCATAGCTTCTTCGAAATAACCAGTTTGGAAAAAAATATAACCCATATAATATTTTATCTTCAGGAAATTCTTCTCATTCATTTGGAGGTCGTTTTGTCGATATTTTATCACCTTTTCATAACATTCGAAAGCCTGAGTAAATTGCAATAAACTCTCATATTTCTTCGAGAAAAATGAAAAGTTCTTTATCATATTATCTGTGTTATCCTTTTTCTCATGCACATAATAAATTTCAAATACCAGATGTTCATTACTTCGCTTCAAATTCTCAAAACTCCCCAAACTCTTCAATTTTTTATCAAGATCCTTATATTCCTCAGGTCGGGTATTCATCAGCTCAGAAAAACATATGCCAGCAGCTGGATTTTTGATATTTTGTGTCTCTTCCTTTAAATTTGAATCAGATTCCGACCTTTTCACGATTGTTTTCCTAGCTGGGTCTTTATTGAGAGTTTTCATGGCAGAAATGGTGTTATAAAGGGTTTTGATTTGAATGGACCAATTGACTTCTTCGCTTTGATAATGCATGGTTGTGGCTCTTTTACGGAAATTGCCCAATTTCAATGAATTGGTGGTGAGAGAATAGAAGATGTTATGTGGGTCCAATTCGCAACACCAGCCAGTATTCACATAGATCTTTTGTAATTCCTCGATGAATTGAGAAAGATATACCAATAATTCTTCATCTTTCCATTTCAATTGTTTCTGTTTCCGGATGTTTATTAGATGAGCCAAAGTCATTGGAGCGTTTTCCATCACTATTACTAAGGTATGATGTTTAATGCCTTCGAAAATATCTTCATTTTCTGTGATATATTGATCAAAAACCTTTAAAACCGATTCATAACCACCTGACATCGTTAAATAACGACAAATCAAGAGATTATACATGAAATCATGGAGGACCACGAGATCCAAAGCCTCATAATCTACTATTTTCAAAGTATATTTGGTATTTGTATTCAAATCCAGAGCATCAAAGACCTTACCGAAAAAACATGACCCTTCTTCATGTTGATATAAATCCTTCAATTCCCATTTATAAGGCAACTCATCGTTGGAAGTAAAAATCCGGATATCAATGGTTTCTTGAACCGAAATGAAATCATTAGGGATTGTGATATTCAACCAATTTTTATCAGATCCGAATTTAAAATCAAAAATCTGAGAAATATAACGTTCGTTTTCCTTATCGATCATGAGACTGAGCTTATCTATTGGGATTTGTGTCTGGATCCCTGAGGATAATGGCTTTTTGGAAAAGGTCGGACTATCAAGTCTCATGGTCCTTTTCTTATCAAGAGTGCGTTTCTTCACTGCAGATCCTCCAAAAATCGTATTATCATTATTTCGACCATTGATATTAGTGTTATTATTAGGATTAACGTTATAGATCGAATCCAAATCATTAGTTATAGAGTCTTTCTCCTCATATGTCTTGATGGATTTTTCCCATTTATCCTTAGATGAAACTTCTTCAATTTCCTCAGGATCGTTGGAAGGAAGGGGCTTTTCAAGGGGGGAGTCATTTTTTCTGGTCCCTAGGGTTATTAGATCGACATAACTATGATTTTTTGAATGATCAGAAGGTATTTCTTCCTTAAAAGAATTGTTCTTGGAATGAACAGGGTTAGGATTGTTTTCTATGGGATCGATTTGAAGGTTGGGGAACTGGATTTCATCCTCTTCTGTGCGGATGATTGGAGTCACGTTGATGTTTGGATACTCAGGGACCACTTTGTTCATTTTTTTCGTTTTGAGGAATTTATTAAATAAATTAGAATTGAGAAAAATAATTTTGTTTTTATAATTTTTTGTTTTTTATTTGGAAATTTTTTATTTAAAAAAATAGAAAAATTATAAATCAAGAAAATTTTTCACTATTTTCGAAATAACATAATTTTTTATTTTCTTAAATATTATTTCTAATTTATTAAAATCAGCAATATTTTTTCCACAAATGAACAAAACTCTTTCCTCCCCTGGACAAATTGTTGAAATTCCTTATCGTGACCCTTCAGCTTCTCCACATTCAAACATTGAATCCCCAGGCCTTTCCGAAGGTAAAAAGAAACAAATAGAAATTCGAAACATGATCAAAGGTTTAAAAAAACTCTGAGATTTTCTTCTTTTCAAAATTAAAGGAACCTTCATAAAAAACATGCTTGAAAATATTAACACGAAGCATTCTTCTGAAAATCAAATTGATGATTTTATATCAAATTCGCATAGTCCGTTTCTTTTTAAGCAGCTTTTCGATACTGAGCCGGAGATTGAAAATGAGGAGGAAGTGAAATTGGGCATTCATTATTCGATAAATTTCAGGGATATATATAAGGAGGGTCACAAATTAGGAGAGGTTTTTTATTTTTATAAATTTTTCAAAGAATGTGTTCAATTATTATAAATTATAAAATGTAGGGTTGCATGGGTTTAGTTAAAAAAGTCAAGAAAATAAGCGATGGAAAGGCTTACGCAGTGAAAATTATTAAGACCAACGATTTGGAAACCATTTATAATGTATTTTAATAAAAGTAGAACCACATTTTAAAAGATTAATGGTATTTTAGATAAAAAAGGAATTCATAAATATCGTAAAATTGGATCATCCAAATATAGTGAAGGTATATGAGCTCTATATTAATGAGAAGGAGGGACATATTTATTCGATAATGGAATTAATTAATTCAAGTGAAATGTTCGAAGTCATAAAACAATATGGAAGCTATTCAGGTCTATTCTTAAAAATATGACCTATATTTTATATATTAGAGGAAACTGCTAGTAAAATATTCAAACAAATCCTGTTGGCCATAGAATATATGCATTCCAGAGGCTGTTGTCATCGAGACCTCAAACCCAACAACATCCTTTGCAACGAAGATGGATCAGAAGTCAAGATCACTGATTTCAATGTATCGAAATTTGACGAGAACAGGAAAAAACGGAGCAAATACGGTTTTTCGATGGAAAAAATAAAAATGTGGACCTACACAGGCATTTCCCCTTCTAAAATACTCATAATTTTATCATTTTTTTTCAAGGAACGATCGCCTTTTCCGCACCTGAAATCCTTCAAGAAACCGAATATAACGAATCTGTGGACATGTGGAGTGCTGGGGTCGTTCTTTATACAATGCTTTGTGGGTATCAACCCTTCGCAGCCGAATAGTAATTCTATCATTTTCTCCATTATCTTCTTTATTTTTTATCCTAAAAAGTGTTGAAGATTTGGTAGAACTGATAATCACAAATAAATATGAATTTCATGCTGATCCATGGGATCATATTTCAGCTCCTGCTAAGGATCTCATAAAACGATGTCTAACTAAGAACACTAAAGAAAGAATCACGCCCACAGATGCTTTGATGCATCCATGGATCGCTCATACCAAAGCCAATACGAACATTCTACCACATGTGGTCTTTGAAAATTTAAGGAAAAGCATGAATAGACTTTCGAAGAAAAAAGTCGATCATGGATTGCCTGGAATGATAAGATCTAAATCAGGTAAATGCACTGAGGTGAAATGTTTTGATGAGGATGAAGAGGAAGAGGGGGAGAATGAAGAAGAGGAGGATGAAATCATAGAAGTAGTGGGAAGGAGGGCTATTAGTTATGCTGATGAATTGAACAACGCGAACTGTTTCCAATTTATGACGAACAAACAATCCAAAAAAATTAAAAATGTTAAAAGTAATGAGGTTTTTTTCACGAACATCAAGGAGGAAGAAGTAAAGAAAGATTATGAATAATGAAAAAATCTTGTTAAATTGTTCAGAATTCAGTTTTTTTCTGTAAATAAATTATCAAGTTTGGGATAAAATCACTTATAATTTAATTTATTTTGGAATTTATAAAAAATTCGTTTTTTCGCAAAGTCTTTCAGTCTTTCTTGTTTAAAAAACGTCTATAACTATATAAACATCTCTTAATTTTTAAAAAATGTTCAAGCATTTCGCTCTCGTCTTTTTCTTGATCCTTCTTCTGTTGTCCTTGCATTCCGCAGAAAACCTCCGCAAGACCCCCAATTACCAAGATCCTATTTCAGCTTTAAATGAGCTTGATAACAATCATTTCGGAAATGCCTTAATGTCAGCAATAGCAGTGCATTTAGCCACTAATGCCCCTGTGGATGATATCATAACTTTGCTCAATCAATTGAAATCAAGTCTCCAACAAGATCAAGAGGATGCAAATATGAGAAACTCCACAGAACAACAACAATGTGAGAAGATGTTGAATGATTTTATGAACAACGTCGAATATAATAATGATCAAATGGAGATTGAAGAGAATTTCAAAGCTTCAAATGAGGGGCTTTTGAGCCGAGCGCAAAAGAATTATAATCAAATATTAGATGATTTAAATGAAAATAGCGAGAGATATGATGATTATGAGCGTTCCAGAACCAAACAACATGAGACTTTCCTCCAAAAATCACATGATTATGGAGAAGCTTTGGACGCTCTTGATGAAGCCAATAGCCTTTTGGAGCATTTGAAATCCGGTAGCACTTTGATTCAAATGAAGAAGAAACTTGAAAAAGTTAAAGAGAAACTCACTCAACATCATTTATTACATAGTACTTTATATAATCCATTGATCAACTCTTTGACGGAGATCGCTATGAATGCGGATCAGGATAGTGTGAAGAAAATCTTGGTTTTATTGATCGAGCTCAGAGGAAGTCTATCTGAAAGCAAAAGGGATTTGGAGGATTTCGAACAAAAACAGGTAGATGATTGGGAGAAAATTAAGGGGGATCTCCAAAATGAAAAGAAAAACCTCATTTCGAAAAAAGACGATGCTGAGGATGAATTGGAAAATTTTAAGAGATTAATTCAATTTGCAGAGGAAAAAGTACAATCACATACCAGCGAATATGAAACTAATAGAGCTTTGTATGACAATGCTCAAGCATATTGCGATAAGAAAGGCAGCGATTATGTGCAGAATAGTGAAGAAAGAAAGAATGAGCTTCATATTTTGGACAGGTTGTTCGTGAATTTTAATGAGAAGATTGGAAATCTGAAGGATTATCTCAAAAATAGGATCAATGTGGACTTTTAAACGAAAAGAAAAAAAGAGATGAAGTATTAAAGAAATATTTTGTCTCCTATTGAAATAAATACAATTAGCAATTTTTAAAAAATTGGAATTTAAAAATTGTCGCAAATTTTAAAATAAATTAATTTTTTTTTATCATTGAGCAGTACGCCGATTGGAACTCTCATAGGGTCCGGGAGTTCAAATCCTTTAGGAGGAAAACAATGAGTATTCCTTTTTGAGAAAGGGTCGATATCAAAGTCTGGTGCATGTTAGGACTCATTTTCAAATGCTTCGAAAATATTTTTTTCCAAAAACTATCCAAATAAAAATAAAAAAATTTCCAAAATAATTTTTCAAAAAAAAAATTATTTATTTTTTACAAAAAAAGAAAAAAGAA
>Ga0302186_10000587_pt1 | contig 32181 bp, 29 predicted proteins | sample II_Bog_E1_2_FD_198782 | JGI IMG/M metagenome (GOLD analysis project Ga0302186, IMG submission 198782) | Peat permafrost microbial communities from Stordalen Mire near Abisko, Sweden - II_Bog_E1_1 | ecosystem: Environmental > Terrestrial > Soil > Wetlands > Peat | place: Sweden: Abisko... | reverse complement strand
ACTACTCCAAGCAAAAAAAAAAAAAAAAAAATTATATATTTTTTTTTGAAAAATTAGATTTTTTAAAGTGCACGCATATGTTGTATTTGGTTTTTTAATCAAAAAAAAAAAATTATTTTTTTTATTAAAAAAAAAGTTGCATTATTAATGAAAAAAAATTAAACCTAATAATAATTTATCTGAATTTGTTTCTTTATTAATTTTAATACATCCAATCAGATTCTTTAAAAGTTCCTTTAATAACGAATTTCTCATTCCGATTTTTAAAATATCTAAAAATCCCAAAAGCAACCCAAAAAAAATAAAATCCATCCAAAAAAAATGGACGCCACACCTTCTTTTAATAACATTCTCTTCATCTTCGCTCTTGAAAAAGAAGCTCTTCCTCTTTTGACTCTTCTTTCTCTTCCTCCAGACCCTTCTCAAGCAAAAAATCTCGTCATCTCCGCATATTCTGGCACCTACAAATCATTGAAGATTTCTTTGATTTTTCCCAAAATTGATCCCAAATTCAATTGTGATAGCATAGGCCCTGAGAACTCTGCTGTAGCGACCTATATTGGTATCAAGAGCTATAAGCCTGATCTAATTATCAGTGCAGGAAACGCTGGAGCCTTTCAAAAGGCAGAAAACAAGGATATCGAATTTAAATTGGGAGATATCTGCTATTCAAAGGAACCAATAGGCTTCATTGATAGGGAAATCATTTTAGATGAATTTAAGGACTATATGGCAGGAAAATATGAAATTTTGCAATTGAAAGAAACCTTCAGGGAGCTGGGGTTCAAAGAAGCGGTTATTGGCACTACTTCGTCTTTTCATGACTTTTGCTCTGGTTTCGCAATGAAAAAAGGTATTGATTTAGAGGAAATGGAAGCCGCTGCTATACAAAAAATAGCATTTTTGATGAAAATACCGTTTTTCGCTATCAAGATCGTGGTCAGCTTGAATTATGGCAAGGATCTACCGGAAGATATCACAAAGAGGTTCTTTGAACATGTGGGGGAAAAGTCAGAGATTTTGGCTGGAGAAATAAAGAAGATGATCGACAAGATGGCCGTATAAAAAAAGATTGCTATTTTTTTGAACTAAAATGCAACATTTGCTTAAATTTGTTTTGAGCTAAAAAATTCAAAATAAAAAACTTTTGAGCAATTAATGAATTCATTTTATTTTATTTTTTTCATAAAAAAAGACAGAAAATTATATCTGAACAACAAATAATAATACTGTAAGAATCAAATTTCTTCCAAGTTCTTATATTATTAAAGTTCTGGACATATTCTTCACTTTCTTCCTTCTTTTTCCTTATCGTCATTTTCTTCCTTCTTTTCCTCTGCTTTTTCTTTATCTTCATTATGTTATTCTTTGCTTTCTTTTTCTTTGTCTTCTAGCTCAAGACATTTATTTATTTCAAATTCAACATAGCTCTCCATCTTTCAGTTTTTGAATATTATGTGTCTCTTTGGTTCTTTTGAGGATTCGAATGTGTCGATTAGATCTGCGACTTCATGATACATTTCTTTGAAAGTCTCATTTTTTTTAAAAAAGGGAATTTATACATTTTCACATAAAATAAAAAAATTCTATCTGAATTGGCCACTGTTTTTTTCCGACTTTTTATAAAAATCCTGAAGTTTTTTAAGCACCTGTAAATTTCAAATTTTAGAGGTCGTATACAAAAAAAACATAAATAATTAAAAAAAAAAAAAAAAGTTGCAAAAAAAAAAATATGACAGTCTAGAATTTTTCCTTAATTACATATTTCATCAAAGTCTTCCTTTAAATTTTCTCCTCCAGAATAATTTCAAATAAAAGACTCAGTTTCTCAATTGGGAACATTTTCTTCGCAGCTTCGACATGTGACCTCAAATTTTGTTTTATATGGTTCTTCACATCCTTCTTCAACAGTTTTTTCTCCTGACAATCCCCAAAATATGGGCATTCAACAACGATCCCCCCACATTCTTGCAAATGATATTTCAACGATCCGAGAGTCCCATTCCATTGACAAAATTCACATTCCACCTTGATTTTGTTCATTTTAGATAATGTTTCAAAGGGGGGAGTGCTTAAAGATTTTATATCCAGATTTTGTCGACTTAAGGGACATTCATTCTTAGATTTTAATGATTCTAAGAGGCATTTTTTCCCAAATAAGTGAAACGGATCACATTTACAAATCACAGGGTTTAGAATCAAAGAATAACATATTGGACAGGCTAGTTTTTCAAGTTCTTTGCTTTGATCTGGAAGCAATTTGAGGTCTTCAAAGGGAAGACAATCTTTAGATTCTAGTTTGGAGATGATTTCCTCTGCCTTTTTTTTCATTCTTATAATAGTTTTTTTTTTTGAATATTTGGGGGAAATTTTGGAACCCTTAATTTTAAATTTTTACAGAATTTAATTAGTATTTATAGAAGGGGTTCTAATTAGTTAGCAAATAATATTGAAAAATAAAAGAATAGCTTTTTTCTATTGACAAAGAAAGTCATATAAAATATATGTAAAAAAGTTGCTTATTCCTTAGTTTGTAATATTTTATATTGTTCTTCCAAACTATGCATCATCCCCTAAAATGGTTTAGAACAAACAAATTAGATTTATTTACATTAAAAAATCGAGGGTTGAAATTCAAAACAAATTTGCATTTTAAAGATACTATTGGAACTTTGGTTTGTTTTTCCTTCTCATTTTTTAGCAGATTTCGCATAGCTTTGTTATCAGCTACCAATTTTCCTAAATCTAATACAAAATAACTTTTTAGTTTTAGACAAAAAATAAAAACTTGATATTTTGGAAGAATAATTAGTGGAAAAGGCTTTTTCCAATTCATCAATCGAGAGTTTTTTTTCCTGTTTTCTTTAAAATTTATATAAAGCATATTAAACTTCAAATTTATAATACATTTTCACTGCCAATGGATTTGAATGCATATTTATGTGAATTGGTTTGGAAATTTCTGTGGGACTATCCTTGAAATTCGTCATCGAAGGAGGGTTCTCATAAATAACCTTAGCAGCATGTAAATAAGGTGATCTCTCTCTTTCTATAAAAAAAAATATTATAATTATCCTAATAAAATTAAGTATATATATATCAACTTTTTTCAAATTTTTGGCTTTTTTTCCTTGCAGATGTTTCTTTTTTCTCTATAATTCATTTTTTAAACAATTTCTTTTTTTTAAAACCTATTGATTTTGAAGTGTTCTCTTTTTTTTGGGATCTACCCCTGCTTTGACTTTTCATTTCCTGGGGTTTTTTTATCTGTGAAGTTGTTGATTTGGATGTGACCCAACAATCTATTCTCGATCTAACTCCTGTCCAATTGACCTTTGTAAATTTCCAGATTTCAATTATTTTTCATTTTTTACATTGTTAGTTTCCATTTTTTTGGATTTCCGCTTCAAAAATTTGAATTTTGAGGTCAAATCCTCATTTTCCTCAGCATTTTGGGGAACTTCTGCTTCGTCCATTGGTTCATCAAGCCTTGGATTTTTTATTGGTTTATTTTCTAGAGTTTGAATTGGTTGCTCATTTGTTTCCTTTTTATCATAATCATCTAAATTATCCTCATTTTCTCTAAAATGTTATTTAATATCTTACTTAAATTAAAATTACTGGTTTTTCTTTTGTATTTTAGGCAATTTCTGCTTAGAAGAGTTCTGCTTTCGTTTCAAAAACCCGAATTTCGTCTTCTTTTCGTTTGTTTCTTCTTTATTCTCAACTTTATCCTTTTCTTTATCCTTTTCATCAGCATTTTCCCCTTCTAAACGATAACCACTGTTTTTTGTTTTAATTGGCATATTTTCCCTCATTTCATAAGGGTTCATTGGTTTATTGATTTCAGTTAAGCTTTTCTTATTCACAATTTGTCTTATTTCTATTTTATTTGAAGTAAACTCCTCTTCAGGAATCTCCTCAGGACTCCTTTCTTCACGAGAAGTGTTCTTCAAAGAGAGACGCTTCTGAGGATCCTCGATCATCCAGTTACCATGAAGAAAAGCATTGTTGTGAAGATCAACAATCTCACATTTTTTAGTCTTCAAACTTTTTTGCAGATCTTCTTTGAAATGACGGTTTTTAACTGAAGATTTCACCTTTTCTTTAAAATTAAATTTGATACAATGAAAAATTTTTAAAAAATGAAATACCTTCAGGATTTTCATTTTTCACTTCCTCCATAAGTTTCATAATGTCTCTGATTTCTTTAACTTTTTTTTGAATAATTTGCGTTTTTAATATTTTTCTCGTCTTCCAGGCTATTTAAACAAGTAAACAAAAATCATTAGGGAAATTTTACCTGAAACGGCAGCCCATAAAGCCATTTCAAATCTGTTCAATTTAAATTTTAGGGAAGAAATTTTCTTCCGACAGATGTAGCCTCTAATACGTTTTTGAATCAAAATGGCACAATGATTAATAAATTTTTTACATATTTCAGATTTGGCCTCGCGTTTTTTCAAAATATATTTCTAAAATTTATGAAGAAAATTAACGCTATATTTTTACATAAAGCTCACGACAAATTATTGTCTTTGCGTTTTTTTTTATGTATTTTCTTCTTTTTTCTCGTAAATATTTCTGAAAATTTTGAATCATCAACGCTTCTCTATAAAAAATCAATTTTTTAATGATTTTCTTATTTTATATACTTAAAGGCTTGAAATTTGCAATATTGTGCAAAGCCTCGCCACCTTTTTTGGATAGTAATAACAGCTTTTTTTCTTTTTTCCAAAAATCTCTCTTTTTCCATAGCTTGAAGTTTCAAAAGCCTCAATTCTTCGTTTTTTTCTTTCTTATTATCTACTTTTTGCGGTTTTTTGTCTTTGATTTCTCTGGATTTTTGGACTTTGTTCTCTTTTTTTGTGTTTTTGGAAATATTTTTCTTTTTCAAATTCAGATCAGCATTTTTATGTTTTTTTTCAATAGAATGATATTTTTCGGGGTTTTCATAAGGAATAATTTTGAGGAGAGAAGCTGAAGCGGGTAGATTTTCGGGAATTTGGTTGTTCGAAGAGGAAAACTTGCGAAGACTGAGGAACTCTTCAAAACTTTTAGTTTTATTTGAATTCATAAGAACAATAAACGATTTAATTTTTACTAATTGTAATTTTTGTTTTTTAGACGAAAATCAACTTTTGTTGTTGTTGTTTTGCTTAAAAAAAATAAATCGAGTTATATAAAAATTTGAAAAAGAAAATCAAAACAAAGAATGCTTTTTTTAATTTGAAAAGTTTGGTGCTTATAACATGAAAATTTTAATTACTTTGTTGTTCAGAAAATTCAAAAAAAGAAAGATAAATGAAAATGTGGCTTGCATGAAAAGGGAATTTTTTATAGAAAGCCTAACAATAGAATTCATTTTACAAATGATTTATTGTGATTTAAAAAATTTACCCTATATTCTATATGAGGAAATTATTTTTTCCTGAGATAATGTCAGAAATATCAGAACTGATAGCTTTTGGAATTTCTATGCCCAAAGAATTTTACTATAGAAAATCATATATAAAGAGAAGAAAATAAAATTTTATTAATATTTTTCTCTTTTTTTAATGAAAATATTTGGTGGTCTTTTCGTTCTATTCCTCTTATTGTCAACAAATTTGCTGCTAATAAACTCATGCAATCCATTTCATGGAGGAGGAGGAGATTACTGTGATCATGTTTATAGATTATGCTTAGATGGATGTTCTAAATCATTTCCACGAGGGTTGTTAAATAAAAAATATTATGTTTGCCAAGCTGTATGTTACACGGCATGTGTAGCCTGCAAAGTTATTAACTAAAGACAAACAGTAAAAAAATAAAAAAAATAAAAATTTGTAAATTTTATCGAAGAAAAAAAAAGTCCATATTTTTTTATATTTTTAACAATTTTGGATAACCTTAAAAAAAATAATTAATGAGATAGAATTGTTATATTTAAAATATTTTCTTAAAAATAAATGACATTTGATTCATTCAAACAATGTTTTCAAATATTATTTATTGTTTACAAATTATTTGTTTTATATTTTAAAAAATGGTGTTTTTTCTCTTTATTTTAGAATCATCTTTTTTTTTTCCCCAATACAAACAATTGATAAACCAAACATTTTGCTTCTTCATTTATTAATTAAAGAATACAATCACATTCTAAATCATCGGAATTTATTTTGCAATTTTCAAGAATATCTGTGTCTTCTAAAGCCCCTTTTCCTTCTTCATCAAAGAAATAATTATAGTTGATTTTATCCATCAGATACAACATCGTGCATAAAAAAATTATTAACGAAAAATAAAGAATAGTATATATGATATTAAAAACTTTGGATGTGTTTATCAAGAGAAAGTTAAGGAGGTCAGACACCATTCTGTTATAACCATCATTTGCAAAGCATTGGTTGAGATTCATATCATAGAGATACTCATTATTCGTTATTAATTGACTGACATATGCTAAACTAATAGGGCACACAATTGCCTGTATAAATACTAGCAAAATCATTAAAAATGCTAATGTTATGCTATCAGTAAGTATTCTTTTCGTATAAAGTCCCCATATATGTATAAAAAACAAAATCAAGTATATAACAATCAAAACAACTCCTATCACATTTCCTCCATTTCTTAATTCTGATAATGTATTGAATATTGGATCATCTAGAGTTAATTTGTATTGAAAAATGCATTTCGTTATAGGAGTTATGACAGAAAACAACATTGCAGAGTCATTTTGAAGCTTTTGATCATTTTTTAAGTATTCACCTATTTCAATGTCATTGTTTTGATCATACATGTCCGATTCGTTTTGAGAATCGATTTCTGTATAAATTGATTGATCATCACCATATAGATGGCATCCATCAGGTATTGATTCCAATAAAAAAGATTCATTTCTAATGGGAGTTTCATAATTATAAATACAAGGAACACCATTGATTTCGACTTCAAGATCAATGACAAAATTTTGGCCGATAGTCCTCGTAATATATAAGCTTGATCCATCGCTAAAATTTGATATAAATGAATAATTTGACAGATTATTAGTGCTACTATTCCCTGATATTTGAATTCCAGTAATAGGACAATTGCTGGAATTAGAACTATTGTTCGTGTTTACACACATATTATTGAGACAATCCATATAATTTGATTGACATTGAGAATCTGTTGTTTTTTTATACCAATCTGTTATTCTTGAAACACAAAATTTGACTCCTTTCCAATTTGAAAAATCCAATTGCCCCTCTGAACTAGTATAGCAGTTTTTTAAGTTAGAACTAGGACATTGTCCTGCTGAAAAGTTTGAACTATAAGGACATGTACAAATGGTTTGAGTATTTCGAAGATAAAGACTGAGTAATTCATCATCATCATTACATGAGGAACTATTATCTGGAATAGTATATAAAAAATGAATTGGCTTCATTGTTGCTTTTTGATAGGAATCAAAAATAGATGATGAATAAGCATTGAGTTGGTCTAAACTAATTTCAGATTTGGAAGCTTTAAAATCTCGAAACATCTGAATTTCATCTGAAAATACGCCCAGTAGGACAATTAGGTAACAAAAAATTAAAGCCAAAAAGCCTAGCACGCAAAACTTAGCACAAAATTCAAATTTAACAGAACCCATAGTTTTTTATATATAATTCTTGTTCAATAAATACAAATTAAATAGTTTCAAACTCAAAATCTTTTCGCGGATCAATATTAAAATATGGATAATCGAAACATGAATATTAAAAATACCCAAAACACGAAATACATATTAAAATTAGGGAAAGTATTTTTATAACAAAAACAATACTAAAAATACTAAAAGAGCTAAAATGTTTTCAAAGGTACAAAGACAAATCGTTCCGAAAAAAAAAAAAATATTAATAATTATGGATTTAACAAATTTCTCCAGATTCTTTCTTTCCTTTTATTTTATTTTTTTGACTGAACTCTGAAGATTAGCCAATGTTTTCTTTTGATCATCATTAAGCAAAGTAATTTCTTCCTTGGTTAAATTGCGACCAATTTTCTTGATAGAGTCACTTTTCTTTAAATCGAGATAATACAGTTCCCTAAATATTAAATTTTGACAATAAAAATGAATAGAAAACCATTGATCCAAAAATTCTTTATATTGAATTTGGCTGGCATTTTGATGAAGTTTGAATTCTCCCTTTAAATAAGCATTCCCTATTATAAAATTTATACTTTCTAGAACGAAGGTCATAAATACCTAAATTTTTCATATCCGCAGGCAATTTCCCTTGATGCAGCTTCAAGATTTGATAAAAAAGAGATAATCCTCTTTTTTTTAAGGAGTTCATCTTTAAAATTTAAAATTAATTTTCAGGTTTAATAATTTATTAAATATTTTTGATTTGAATAATTATTAAATTCAAAAAAACTGTTTTAAATATTTTCCTTCATGACCGAACAAGATAATTGTATGGGTTTAAAATTCGGGAACTAATATTTATTCCAAATTTAGACCAAACAATTCAAGAAACTGAAGTTGATAAGCAGAAAAAACTCATCGAGAACCAAAGGAAATTCCGAAATTTGGAATCTGATAGAAAAGCCTATGCTGAAGAAACTGTTGCAAACATTAAGAAAAAAAGGTAATAATATCAAAACCATTTTTATTTTCTTATCACATATTTTTAGAACAATAATCGATAAATTGAAAAATGAAAACAACGCTTTGAAGGACCTGATAGTAACAACAATTTTTTTTTTTATTTTAAAGCAACAACATTTTTTAGGCGAAATTAAATAATCAAAATGTCAAAAACACTCAACCCACAAAACCAGTAAATGTTGAGAATGTGATCGAAGAAATAAAGGTGGTTTTAGAGAATGAGTCAAAGAAAAAAGATGACATAGAAAAAAACATCGACAAATTTCAAAAAAAAATCATTGAAAAAAGACAAACTTTAGGAGGAATCAATGCTGGAGTCGAAAATCAATCAGCACTCACTAAACAAGTCATAACCAAATTTTATTTTTATTTTAACCTACCTCATCTCTTAAAAAAAAAAATAGATAAAAATTTTGGAAAATCGTTTAGATAAAGCGAATCAAAAATTTAATGAAGCGATTGCCATCAACAAAAATTTGAGGCAACAAATAGATAGCTTAAGAAGAGAAAGAGTGATTTTTGATAAGTATTTTTTTTTCTCAATGGAACTACATTTTTTTTTGTGAGTTTGTATAAAAAATTAGAAAAAGAATTGCATGAAAAAAGAAAAGAAATGGCCAACATCATCGAACATGCGAATACTGCGTATGAGGAAAGAGACAAAGCGAATGATCAAATCCAACATCTCAAAACTCAAGCCAAGCGTGAATCAGCAGATTTCGAAAAGGATCTTAGAGAATTGTCCCAAATCCAAGAAAAAAACAAAAAAAATTTGGATTATATCAAATTGACGGAAAAAAATAAAGACGAAAATGCTATAAATCAAGATTTGAATGAAACAGATAAATTTAAGTCCAAATTACCTCAAAAGTAAGAACACATTTTAAATAATTTAGAAATGAAATATTTTTAGGCTCTTCAAGGACAAAAATGTTTCTCAAGTGAATATTGACAAAATCATGAAGTATGAAGAAGATTTTGCCAAAATCCAAGCAGCTACTCAAATTAAAGATTTTGAACAATTGGTTTCAATCTTCATAAAAAATGAAGAAAAGGCACAAAAATTTTTATTTTCCAAATAATTGTTTTAATTTTCCATAAATAAATAAATAGAATTTCACAATGTTCAAATATGTCAATGAGCTAAGCAATGAAATTGAGGAATTAGAAAAAACCATAAATGAATTAAAAGTGCTTTTATATGATTTTAATATAAATTTCTAACTTTTTTTGCTTTTTAGGAAGAAAAGGAAAAATATGAAGGCCAAGGAAGCAACATTGATATTCAAAGGAAAAAATTGTTGAAAGACCTTGAAGAAAAATTATCAAAATCTGAGAATAAAGCTGAACAATTTGAATTCAAATATCACGATTCTTTGAAACTTATTAACTCATTAACAGTAATTCATCACAACTCTTAAAAATGCCTGATTTTTTTAGAATTGGATTGAAACTCTCTTCAATACGATAGAATGTGACAAAACCTTGGCGAAAGAATTGGCTGGAACTCATGGAGTCACAGATAGCAATATGATGACTTTTCTAGGAATTATCGAAGACAAAGTCAACCAAATTTTACAATTTTATGCTTTAGTCACTGAACAAGTTAAATATTTTTATTATGCATTTTCAGACTTTCTATAAATTAAAGAGAAGCAATGAAACCTTTCAAAATCTTATGAATAACGTCTCAATTTCACAAAATATCACACAAAAAAATAAAATAGATTTTCCAAATTTCAGTAGCTCTTCTTAATTCTTTATTCAGTAAAAATTTTATTTTTTTAATTAAAGATGAAGATGTCGAAGATGATGAGATTGAAGGAAACAAAGCCTTGACTCTCGAAGAGTTTAGAGCGAGGGCATTGGATAAACTTGAAATCAATAGCAAAAAGAATCAAACAGGAATAAAGCCAAAACATAAATCTCAATCAAAATCAAAAAAGAAATAATTTTATAAATTTAATAAACATATTGATTTCCATAAAAATGTGAGAGAGAAAAAAAAAATTTAAAAATTAATTTACTAAACAAAATAAAAGCATAGTTATTTTTATTTATATAAAATAGAAGCAAGCAAAATTGTTTACTTTAAAATTAATTAAATATTAAGTTTAGCTTTGATAGAAGGAATCTCAATGAAGAAGTTTTTATCTTCTTTGGATCTGTTTCCAAAAATCTCTAATTCAAAATCTTTGCTGTATTTTTTATTGGTTTTATCCTAATTAATAAATGCTATTTTAAAAATGAGGAAAATTCAAAGGAAACTTTGCAACATCCATCTAAAATATGTTTTCCCACAATAATGCTACCCTCAAGGTGAAAAAAAGTTGTATTAAACCAACAATGAAACATTGTTTCCTATAAAATTCAAATTTGTTATTAATAATAAAATTTGTCAACCTTTGAATTAATTAAGGAGTTATTATAAAAGTGAATACTGAAATCTCCAATCAAAATCACTTCTTCAAGATTATATTCAATAAAAGGTTCAATTTTATATAATCTGGATTTATGAAATTTCTAAAAAATATTTTGAGATCATTAAAATAAGAAAAATTAAAATGTTACTCTAGAATCATATGTGATTTGGTCATTTTGAATGAGAAACCAAGGTTCTATTAAATTATGGTAATTTTTTATAAATAAATCTAATTTACCACATCCTCCAAAAACATTGAATTGTGGCGTCGGAGATAATTTTAATTTTGTGATTTGAACCTCAGGAGATGGCAAATTTTTTAGATTCCATTTATTTGCCAAAGCTTTTTCGAAATAATGAACATAACGAATTTGACTTGGAATAGTAACTCCCTATTATATTATTTTTTTTTGAAATACACGAAATTAAAAAACCTTTTTATTTTTTGTTCTAATTTGCCCATAAAATTTTAAGGCATAATTTGCTTTTGCGAACATTTTACAATAAAGAAGGTAACAACAAATCATCAATCCTGTTCGCCCTTTTCCAGCTTTACAATGAATAGCAGCTACATTTTCCTCATTTTCTTTTAACCATTCATCGACATCTTCGCAAAATTCAAATATTAAAGAAAAAGGAGGTGGATTGTGATCTTCAAAAGGAAACTCTCTCACATTATTTTCAAACAACTCTGCGTTATATTTCCTTTCACAACACCTTAAAATCATCATATTTATTAAAACATATTTTAAATGTGAAAATGAACAAATTATATATCCGATAGTGTTGCGGATGTCTCAAGTTGAAAAACCTCAAATTCACACTAGAGCTAAAACAATAGTTTTCAAAAATTGTTACTTTATAACATCTGTCATTGAATTTCTATAAATTGACTCAAGTTTTTCAGCAGGGAAACCCATAGCAATTATTTTTTCTGTGACATCTATCAATAAAATAAACATTGAAATTAAAAGAATAGAACATGTCAAATCCAGGTCGAATCCATCGAAATTAAATCTATTTTTTTGTTTTGAAACTAACATTTTCAAGAGATTTTTTTGAGTTGAAGAAGTGCAGGAAGAGACGGCGATTTTCCTGTTTACTTCCTCTATTACATTGTTAAAACCATATGTTGACTGAAAAACGAAAGATTTCTTTTCATCACAGGAAATAGATGGTGAGTCATCTGATAAAACTTCCTCCTTTATTATTTTTATATAGGAAATTTAAAAGTTTTGAATAATACTTCACTGGAGGATGTCAATGTTAAATCCTCAACGGGAACATTTTCATCCATTGAATTTCTGCTCAATGATGGAAGTCCAACACCACTTAGTTTTGGTCCTTTATAATCAACCATATTATTAAATTTATTAATGTTATTTGTGAAATTTTGTAATTTTTATGCTTTAAAGAAGCAATTATAGTTTGTAATATAATTATATTTTAACAAAAGACAAAATGATAATACAAAAATAAATAAACAATTTTTTTTTAGAAAAAAAACAACATTTTTCAAGTTTATTTAAGTTAACTCATATGTGTGAATTAAATTTTGGTTGTCCAATGCTTCTAGGGTATCATCTTCTGAAAACAGCTTGATTATTTCCTCTTTTTTATCCTTAGGAAAAAATTCCTCCGTTTCTTGTTGTATTAGTTTCATTTCCTCCGGATTTCTTATAATTTTTCTTTCAAGTTCTAAATTATTAATTATTTTAATAATCTTCTCCACTTTTCTATAATATTTGAGTTCTTTTGAGATATAATTCTGCAAATAATCATAAAAAAACCGCTGATTTAGATAAAAATCAGGGCATTCCTTTATTTTATCAATTACCAAACCCCATACATCATAGGAATTGGTTCTTATTTTTGTTTCCTTTTTCATTTTTTTTAATTTATCTTCTAATTTGCAAATTTGAAAAGTCAAAGTTCCTTTTCCTCTTTTTTTTATTACATTTGATTTTGCAGAATATGGATTATAAACAGCCTCATTGTTTTCTTTGAGTTTTTTTAAATTCACGTTTTTTTTATTGGAGATTTCCAAATAATACCAAATTTCTTTCGAAGGATCATTTATGTCTAAAAACCTACAAAAACAAAAAAATTTATGAAAATTCATTATTTTTACAATCGAAAACATTTATAAGGCAATGGAATTTTCATATCTTGCAAATCTGTAAATGCCAACTTTTGTTTCAATTTGAGCATTGGTGATAGGCTGCAAAAAATCGGTTTTAATTCTTCAGGCAATCGGTTCAAAGAAAAGGTTCTGTTTTTTTTTACCAATTTGACCAACGCTTGAATTTTAGGGTGATTATATCCGAAGAAAAAATCTCCTAAATGCATTTTTGGTAAATCAAATTTGTTGAGTTGTGATTCGAAAAATTGATTGATGAGAGGTTCCAACGAATCACAAATCATGTTATTGACCCCAAGACTGTTGGTGAATTTCTTAAAGGTATCATTCAAATTTGCATCGACATTGAATTCATTATGATTGGAAGTGTATTTTTTAAGAATCTTTTCATAAATGATGTCATTTAAAATTGTTGGAAAAAGGCATTTTTTATTTTCAAGGAAACGAAATGGCCGGAATTCCAATTCATCTTTTTGTTTCTCTTGGATTTTCTGGAAAAGAAGCGTCATCAAATCATTTAAATTGGTGTGGAATAAAAATAATTCATTATTATGAAAATCACCGATCCCATCTTCTGGCAAAATCACATAAAACGTTAAGTCGATTTCCTTTATATAGACCTTATATTGGTAATAATAAACCAAAATCCCTGGACTGAGGAAACTTTTATACATGCGATAAGTGCAAAATCCATTGCCGAACTTTAAACTTTCAGCTTCATTGCTTTTTAATGTAATTTCACCTTTATCACCCTTTTGAAATTGAATTGGTTGTTTTGTGAAATAAAAAGTGCCTAAGTTGATCAAATAAAAATGACTTGACACTTTAAATGGTTTTTGTAAGGTCAACATTTCCAAAAATGATATATTGTTGTCTTTATTTTTCACATATGCACGAATAAAATCATTGTTATTTTGAAATAACGAATGATTGAGTCCGAAGAGCTCCTCAAAATCGATGGAGAAAGGGTCGAAAATCAAATGTTTCTTTGAAAAATAATGGTTTTCTTTAGATTTTTTGTAATTCCCCCCTGCATTTATCATAATTTCATTGGATGCTGGTCGTTTTATTCCTGTCAGATTAGAAAGGGTATTTTCTGAAGAAAGTTCATATTTTATGCTTTGTTTTACATCGGTTGCTATGATAGTCAAATTATTTGTCTGAATTTGACCATTTACAATCGAATTTTCATTTTTGTGAGTGTTCAGGTTGGGTTGAGATTGTGGTGGATTTTGAATTAGGCTTAAATTGGAAAGTTCTTGATGAGAAGTGGCTTCGGTTGTTGATTGGACATTTACAGGGGCGATTAAGGGAGAAGGTTGTTTTTTGCTTTTAATTTTATAATCCCCATATATCTTATTTTCGTAAGTTTCTTGATCAAAATCATTAACTTTGAAGCAATCGTTGAGGATTTTACCTTTAAAAACATTTAAAAATGGTATTATTTTTCGATTCAACTTGAAATGAAAGAAGAATTCGCTATATTGATCAGCATTTTGTCATAATGTTGGCCCAGAAATATTGGAATATTGAAGAATATTCTAAAAAAATCATATTTTTTTAGTAACAATTGAATTATTTTACTTTGAACTTGGATTTAATAATCTTTGAAGACTTTCTTGGTTGGTCATCGAAGGGTTGAGTCCTTGAAAGAAATACAGGAAATTTTCTATAATTATGTAATCTTTGATGAATTCCGTGTTTTTGTTTTTTCTGGGCTCAAAAACTTTTTCTAATATCTTGTTGAAAAAATGTTAAGATGATAAAATTCAAATTTTTACTGAAATTAAATAATTCTTTAGGTTTTTTTCATCAGGACTCACAGCATTTTTATTATATTGGATGAACAAAACTGAATATTGCTTCTCAAGGTAATTTGACATATCAAACATCAGCAACATTTCTTTTTCATTGTTTCCCAAAATGCTTATTATGGGTTTTTTCCCATTCCATATTTTATAATTCAATATAAACAAAATGTGTTTATATTTCACAAAATCTAAGTCAAAAGTAAAATAATTACAAGTTCTATTTCTATTTTACCTAAATGCTTAAAGAAACTCAATTCTTCCAAGATTTCATTTGAAAAATTTATCATGTCTCGAGGAGGCCTGTTTTTTATTGAGGTCTTCAGGTCAATTTCAGGTTTTTGCATGATTTGGGTAATGCCATTTATGAAATAGGGAGAATATCCATAAATTAAATAATCGAAAAAAATCTTTTCTCTTCGATAATAGATATAGATGCCTTCAGAGTTTTTTTCAATCCTTTCAATTTTTTTATCATATTTGAATATAACTCCCTCATCGTAGAGGAACTTCTTTAAAGTGCTGATGATGTCTGAGGTTATGAGGATTTTATATCCCATCATACTTGATAACGCCAATCGCTTATCAAAAAATTTTTCATCTATTATATTTTATTTTTAAAGGAGAAATACAAAAAATAATTTACTAAATTTTTCCTTGAATTCTTTGATTGTCATGTTGGGATTTAGCATGCGTTTGAAATATTGATATTTTTGGAATATCCATCGCACTAACCTTTTATCATTCAGACTTATCTTGTTGTCTAATTTGTATTAATTTAAATTAATTTTATAAATTTATGTTTATTTTAATAATTTATATTTATTTATTATTGAAACCTTTTTCCAATAAGAAATTGAATTTGGCTTGAAATTTATCTTCACCTTCTGGAAAAAGATTATCAATCAATTAAAGCTATTTTATTTTACCTGTATTCAAAATTTCATTTATGATTTCAAAAAACTTTTTTTCCGCTTGATCCAAACTGTCATCATTAAAAAACTTTTGATCAACATCACACACATCAACATCAAGAGAAACTGCTCCATAATGAGCCTTGCCTTCATTCAACAATTTCCAAATCGGATGTTCTTTATAATTGTCGCACATCATCGGAATGTATTCCAAAATTTCTTCCAGATTTCTGATGCTACCTGGACCTTTATCTTTCATCTCATCGAATATATTGACATGAAAACCTTGTTTGATCAAAGCTCTGGCACACATCATTCCTCTGAGATTAGCTCCAATAATAGCGATCTTCTTTTTGTTATTAAGGGGAAAAAAAATATGATTTAATGATTTTTACAGATTTTTTTGGTGGAGGATAAAAAGAAAGGATTTTTTTGCTTTTTTTCTCGATGAGATCAATGTCAATGATTCCATTCATGATGAAAAATTTAAATAAGGAGATTAATTTCGGTTGGAATCTGACTGGAATTTTATCCAACAAAGTGTTTAGATTGGGTCTTCGGGAAACCAAAATGATGTTTCTCAGGGCGAGATATTCGTCTACATGATTTATGCTATTCGGCTTCAAAGACTTGAAAAATTCAATTTCTATTGGAAACGGCTCATCTTTGAAATATTCTTCATATAAAGCAAAAGTAAAAGTTGGAGGAATCAGATATTTGTCGATTTTTGCAGATTTGACTAATGTAATTTTGGAAGCTTTTTTAATTTTTTTTATTTGATGTAATATAAATTATAGAAATGAAAATAAACTAACCATCGAAATTTTTTTTTTCAAATTCAAGCAGATATTGTTGATATGTTTTGATGAGACTTTCTTCTGATAATTTCATCAGAGGACTATTTGACAAGGACCAGCAAACTTCCCACCATCTTTTGTCATTGGAGCAAATTTTAAATCCCCTGATAAAAGGGTAGTTATCAATATGATAAAAATTTGATTTTGTTTAAAAAAATAATAGATGTATGTGTTCTATGGTGAAAAAATTACGAATAAGAATAATAAAGCAAAAATTATATTATGAAATTTATCATCTTTGAAAAAAAACAAGGACATTCTTATAAATTATAGAAATTTGTTATTTTATAAAAAAAAAATGAAAAATTTAAAAGATTTATTGGAGGGGGAAAAAACGAGAAACAACATAAGGTAACATTATATTTTAATGAAGAAAGAAAGAAACTTACCCTCGTCGTGTCACAGCATCATAGATTGCAAACAAATCAATTTGCACATCAGCAGCTGGAATACTTGTATTGCTCATATTCATTGTAAACGATGCATAATTTTGAAGAAACTCATCCCTCATTTTGAGTTGATGGATCGGATTCAATTGGTAAAAGAGGTTCTTCGAAAATTTCACTAGAGCAAGCGAATTTTCTTCCATCACAGTCATCTTCATTTTTAGACCTTGAATTTTTTTCCAAAATTTGGATAAATCTTAAAATATTTAAAAAATCATGGTTTTCAGAGATATTAATTAAAAAGCGCTCAAAGTTTGGCTGAAACAATAAATTATTTTTTTTGGAGGGTTTTATTTTTGGCAGATCACCTCATTTAAGCTAAAATTTTTTGCTTCTTTTTTTCCAAATTTCAAATTTAATTATTCCAAAATTTTTATTTGAAATATATATAATTAAAGCTTAAAAATTTCTCATAATTATTTCGATTGATTCCATGGATGAATTTATTTAGAATTGTTCTTTTTAAAAGAACACTCAGCAAAAGAGCATCAGAATCAGCCTAAATACTAACCTTATTATTTTCTGTTAGGGTGGATTTTACAGCCTAAAATGCGCAGGGTCCTTTCAGATTTTAATTATCAATCACTTGATTTTCATTTTTAAAAAGTTGTCACCAAGTTTGTAATTTTTGACATGAATAAAATAACCTTTTGGTTTTCCCAGATTCTTCGCAATATGAGAAATTACTCAAAAAATCATGAGTTATATTTTTTTTTATAATGTATGAAGCATTTTTGCTGAACACTTAAAATAGATAAAAAAATGTTTTTTTGTTTTTTGTGAGAAAATTACATTGAAGAAAAAGTAAAATTAATTAAATTGCATTAATTCAGTCATTCCATTTTCAAAAAAAAAAAATAATATTTCTTATTTTTCCATGAAAAACAAATTTTCGATGTTTTTAGCAATAAAGAAATCAAAAATATATTAAAAAGCAAAAAAATGAAATCTATAAAACTAAATCTATAATTTTCATTTGAATTCAATGGAGAAAGACTTTCATGAGGAATTGTTATGTGTTGAGAAAAAAGGAACTTCCAAATCATTTTCAGCCAAAATCATTTGCATCGGGGATTGTTCTGTCGGGAAAACATCCATCATTTGTCGATTTATTCAAGCTCGTTTCAAATGCAACAACCAATCGACCCTTGGTTCTTTCTATAAAAATATATTCAAAATATGATTTTTTCTTTGAAAACCAGGTGTGGAATATTTTAAAAAATTAATATCGATTGATAATGATGATGTTTTATTGGAAATATGGGACACAGCAGGTCAGGAACGCTACAGATCATTAGTTAAATTTTTTTACAAAAACGCTAAAGGTGCTCTTTTAGTGTTTGATTTATGCGATAAAACCAGTTTTCATAACCTGGATTTTTGGCTGAAATCAATAAAGATGAATTCAGATAAAGAGTTGGTGATTTTCGTCCTCGGGAACAAATGCGACAAAGCAGAAAATCGACAAGTAAATGAAGAGGAAATCAAGATTTTTTGCGAAACGAATGAATTGGAATATTTTCAAACCTCTGCCAAAGAAGGTGTTAGAATCCATGATGTGTTTTTTGAATTGGGGAGAAAAATACGAGAAAAATACAACAAAACAAAATGTCTCGATTCCATTCAGAATTCAGTTTCATCGGAAATGTCAGACATGAAGATCGAGAAAGGATGCACGATATGCGAATGTTAATGTTCTTCTTCTTCTTAAATATAATTCGACGTTATTTTAAAGTGTTGCAAATTTTTAGTTTTAAACAATGTTTTATATTTGTTTTATACATTTTTTCTGTTTTTTATATAAAAAAAAATATTGGGCTTCTTCTTCTTTTTCAAACTGTTTTTGATTTTTTTTTTTTTTTTTTATAAATAAACCTTTAACAAATCGGATCCCCTACCAAATATGAAAATTAAAGGAAAAAAAGACTTTGAAATCCAACGTTTTTTCTTAATAATTTTTTCACTTTAGTTTCCTGCAATTTAATTGGCTGATTTAGAGTCAAATAAGATTATCACAAATTTTTAATACCTTAATCGAAATTTGATCTGGTTTTTGATTGGCTGTTTTCACGATCGAACATTTTGATTCCAGATTTAAAACAGGGGAACGACCATGGAAAAAACCATTCACAAAATATAAATCTATTTCAAAATTTCTTCCAAAACATCAAACCAAATGTCAACTGCAGGAAAAGGAAAGGCTAAGGGCAAAACCGCCTCATCAAAACAAACATCCAGATCTGTGAAAGCAGGACTTCAATTCCCAGTCGGACGTCTTGCCCGACATTTGAGACAAGGCAAATATGCCGAAAGAGTCGGAGCTGGTGCTCCAGTCTATTTGGCTGCCGTCTTAGAGTATTTGGCTGCCGAAGTGTTGGAATTGGCTGGAAACGCTGCCAAGGATAATAAAAAGACCAGAATTGTTCCAAGACACATTCAATTGGCAATTAGAAACGACGAGGAATTGAACAGATTAATGGCCAATACCACCATTGCCGAAGGAGGAGTCCTTCCAAACATCAACCCGATCTTGTTACCAAGTAAATCTGAAAAACCAGGCGTCAAAGAACAAGAATCTCAAGATGTTTAAATGAGAGTTTAGTTTTAATATAAATTTTAAAGTTTCAGCTATTCAAAAAAAAAAAATGGCTCTTTTTCCTTTTTTTTGCTCCTCTAATTTTTTTTTTCCCACTTAAAACAAATGAAAAAAAAAAAAAATTTCATACTTTTTAAAAAATACTTAAAATTCAGGTTTGTATAATACTTAACTAAAAAACAAAAAAAAGAATACAACAACAATGATGATATACATATTCATTTTCCTTTCATTTTTTCTCCAGACAAGCCATTCTGGTTATATCACACCCTCCCGCTCAGATGCATCTATCGTTAACACAGTGACAAATGCAAACCAATATGCCAATTATACATTCTATTTTATCTTGGATACTGCTATCCCTGCAGGGTCCAGGCTGTCAATCACCTTCCCTCAACAGTTTAGCAGCAATCTAGGTATCGATATCTTAACAGCTACCACTTGTTCTGTCACATGCACAATTTCCTCATACGTCGCTTCTTTTACCTTTCCCAATGGTCTTTCTAATGGTGTGGAGAATTCAGCAACAATAACTAATGTTTTAAATCCACTTTCTTCTGGAGGAACAGGAAATTTCCAACTCTCGACGTCTTATAATACTTATGTGTTCGATGAAAATAAGATTTTCGGAAAGCTGGCCATCGCTCCTCAGCCTGGAACTTTAACAGCTTGCTATCTCTTGATCACAAATCAAAGCCAGGCGGTTGCTGGACAAACCACTGAGTATCGTTTATCGTTTAAAACGATCAGTGCAATACCTTATCAAAGTTTCATGTTACTCACCTTACCTCTTGGTGTCCAACTGGGGTTTCCTTCTAATATGAATTGTAGTACATTTACTATCAATACTATGAATTTGAACGTGCCTATCACATGTACAACGCTGGCTAACACCATAACTTTCACAGGATTGACAACTGATATTCCATTGGGCTTCGAAGTGGGCTTGAAATTCAATTTGATCAACCCCCCATTTGCTGGAAGCACCGGCACTTTCATCTTTCAAATATTCAGAATGAACACTCAATTCATTTATGACGCTAGAAATGATGTTCCGGCCATCACCATACAACCTGGCAATATTGGTAATGTGACACTTACCCCTGTTAACACGGCATCGATCTTAAGTTTATCTAAAATAGTAACATATCAGTTAGTTTTTTCAACACCTAATCCAATTCCAGCTGGAGGAATGATTTCCATTACCTTTCCTTCAACCTTCCCCCTTGTTTATGATACCGAAATAGATTATATTTATTTGGGAACTGGAATCATTGACTTCAATTCAACTTCTCCAGCTGGATACTCCTATGATTCAAGTAGTTTATATATTAGCAGTTTCCAAACCATTTTACCTGGTACCTTAATAACAATCCAATTCAATGCTATCAACCCAAGTGTTTCAGGAGTTTCTTCAGCTCTCCAAATCATGACATACATGTCTTCTGGCTCCCAAATCGACCAAAACCTCAACAGTGCCTTTATCACAGTCCAAAACATTCGATCTTCATTAACGATTTTTCCTAACGGAATCGGAATGTCTAATTCTAACGCGAATTCAAATTTGAATACATTAACATTTACCATAACTCCGAGCATCGATATACCACCTTCCGGTTATATTTCAATCAAAATTCCTTCTGCTTTTACTGTTAGTTCACCTACGGCAAGTGCCTGCTTGGTTGACATCTCAGGAACACATTCTCAAACATGTACAAGTCCGACAGCTAATACAATTCTTGTCCAATTACCAGTGACAACAACTTATTATCTGGGAGTACAAAACACACTCACTTTAACAGGGATCGTACAAAATCCATCTTTAAATGGAACCTTTTTATTCGATATTAACACATATTACACTGATGGCCTAACCTTGTTAGACTCATTTAGTGATTATGTGATTTTATCAGGTGCACTTTTAACCACAGCTTCTGGATATTTGATTGGATCCACTGTTAGCCAACCCACTGGATATGCTAACAACATTTATTCGATTTTGGTCATCAAATTTACTTTACAAAATAATTTGCCCGCAGCCAATGGCATGATTCAAATCGCGATCTACCCTCCTTGGGATTTTGATCTTGGCACAGGATTAAGCGATAATTCAATGATTCCTTGTCAAGCGATCTCTAATATTGTAAACATTGTTTGCGTCTTAAATATAGGCAATCTAAATTCCCCAACAACTATAACAATTACTGGTTTTTCAACTGTCACAAGCGGTTCAGCAGTCGAAATACATTTCCCTAATCTGAGAAATCCCTTGAGTTCCTCGGCCACCAACTTCGATATTTATTTGATAACTATCACAAATCGAATTTATTACGTGCTAAATTATAATACGATCTCAATTTCTGCATCTTCTGCTGCAAGTAAAAATAGATATGATAATTCTTTTTTAATTCATATTTTATCTTTTATTTAGCCCTGATGAGTACAAAGGCTTATACATTCACCCCTACCCCGAATCCAGTCCTAGTCTCGAGTTCTTTTTCATTAACATATCTTCCAAAATTGACAGCAACTATCCCAGCTGGGGGTTACATTCTTGTTGAATTTCCAATTTATGATGTTGGATTTTTCACAAGTGCTACAAATGTTATTTGCACTGTTCAAACTACTGTGTGCACTTGCACATTATATCCCTCAGTTCAATGGATTTTAATAAAAATCACAACAACTATCACGCCAACAGGCACCACACCAACCATTACATTGCAGAATTTGGTTTGGCCTCAAATAGTTTATAATCCTTCATCTTATGGACTTATCACTAGAACATTAACAGCAGGGACCTATGCAGATGTCGATTTTATTTATTCCAGCAATTATATTCCTCAGAGTGCGCAATCATACTCAACAGCTTCAGTCAATGCCAATAGACCTCTATATAATGCAGTAGGAGTTCTCTACACTTTTACTTTTCAAGCTCAAAATAATATTGCCGCCAATAGTGATATATATATAGTTTTTCCTAGTATCTATAATTTGCTCAGCACACCAGAACCTTGGCTCATACCTTTAACATTACCTTCCTATTCTCAATTTAGCATTGTCGACCTAATAACTGCTAAAATTAGTTCAGTTGGTGCTATTGCGATGACATCGACATTTTCTTTTACAATTGCAGGGGTCAAAAATCCTGGTTTTGGATCAGCAAGCACCGGATGGAACATACAAGCAAAAATCAATGGGAATTCAAGCAATTCTTACTCCACATTCACAGTACTGTTTACTTTAGCTGGCTTGTTTGCTCCAGCAACGATTACTGTGAACAGCCTGACAGCTTTTCCTTCGAATATGGGCTTGAATGCGATCTATAGTTTTGATTTTGTCACAAATATCCCATATATTGTCTACCCCTCAGTTGAAATTTATTTGATCTTTCCTTCAAGTAATTATCAAATTCTGCCAACTATTCCTTCTTGTAATGTTAGCTATGGAATGAATTATTATAGTAGCATTGCTCTTGCTGGAAGCAGCTTCCTTATTATAACCTCTCAATCAATGAGCATCACCTCCCAAAGAATTCAATTTATGATTAAAAATGTGATGAATCCTTCAACAAACGGCCTCACTGATTCATTTTCAATCTTGTTCATTTATGATGGCACCATAATAGCCCAAACTGACTCTACTGTCACTTACTCGATAGTTATAACTTCGAGTCCTAATATCATCAACATTGCCTCATTTTCATTGCAACCTCTCAACGAAGGTGAATCTACAACGATGGAAATGGAATTTTCTTTGACTGATCAACTCGACAGCACCATGATGATCAAATTAATATTCCCATCCGTATACGATTCCAAATTAACTTCAGACACGCTTTCCTGTGTAGGCATTCAATCCATCAATGAGGAGCTTAATTGTTGGGCTGATGATGCAATTCTTTCAATCAATGGAATATTTAGCAGCTCTCTAGCATCAAATACTATCATACAAATCACAAATATCATTAACCCAAATTATATTTTAAACTCAAATACTGGGTACATAGCCTTAGCAACTCAAATCATAACAGATACTCAATATCTTGATTATATAAGCACGGCAGGGTTTTTCACTTTGGTTTCAGCTCCTAATTATTGCTTAATCTCGAGTATTGCACTATCTAATTTGTATTCCCGCTTAGACACTACTTATACATTTAATCTTACATTTTATACATCTATCCCAACAGCTTTGGCCTTGGGTGCGATCATCATTGAATTTCCAAGTGAATATGATATCCCTGATAACTCAGCCTTGAGTTGCTCTGTTGTATCAGCTACTTATGGCACTCCTAGTTGTAGCATTTCGAATAATATTGCCGCGATGTCTGGAAACAATGTTGAATTCAGCGGGAATCTACTCGTGATTCTCAATAATATAAAAAATCCAACTAATGTTGGTTCAATCGGACAATTTTTCATTTATTCTTATAATGGGTATAACTCTGAAATTCTGGAACGAAGCTATTCAAATCTTGGAACTTTTAGTTTTTCTTTTGTTTTGAAGGGGGCTGAGGTAGTAGTAAATGAGGATCTGCCTTTAACGATTCAGGTTGGAACCCAATCTGCTCTCGTGGACATTTCCATTCAAAATCCGAGTATTTTGAACCTCACGTTCAAGCCGACCGTGGCAGGATTGACATTAATTCCATCATCATTAATACTTTACGCAGGCACCATTATTACAAACTTTAGAATTTCCGTACCTGAAACGTACACAATTGGAACGTATTCAATTTTATGGGAAACCATCAATGATGCCAATTTGTTATTTACTCCTTTAAAAGATACCATTGTGAACGTTGTGGATAATGCTCAAGTGAGTATCTCATTTTCTCCAATCTACGATTTGCCTGTCGGTGGCCAATCTCTCCCCATAACCTTCAGTTTACCCAATCCACCTAATTCCCAAGTTGAGGTTGACATCACTTTTAGCAATTCTTCATTGATCAAAGCGTCTCCTTCATCTTTGGTTTTTACTTCCGGTGTGACTTCTTTATCAACAATCTTTACTCCAACCGTTTTAGCTTCAACTGCTTCATCAGTCACTGCTCTATTTAGTCTATCAGGGGTCAGCAGCTCAAACTATGTACTCGCCTCCTCATCACACACCATAAATTTGTTAAGTGGTGACTTGGTGTTACCAGCTTTCATGAGTGTTAGCTTAACAGAAATAACTCGAACCTATGTGACCATGAGCATTTCCACTAATAAAGCTGTGGTGGCCTATTATATGATAGCTTTGGCTGGAACAAATATTCCCATCTTTGAAGAGGTGAGTCAATCTGGACCTCCTGCCTCTTTAACAACCCAAAGCGTATATGGACAATATGTCGTTCAACTCACTGGCACGGTTACACTGGATGGTTTGCTTGCGGAAAACAATTATACCTTGTATATTTATATTCAAGATCAATTAATGAGGACAGCTGGACCTGAAACATTAACTTTTCAAACATTAGGTAATTTAAATCTTTTAAGATTGTTGGATTTATATAAAATGAATACATTAATTAGATAATTATCGACCAGCTGAATTTTCGATCATGGTGGATAAAGTCAATCCGACTCCTAATGAAATAACTTGGGTTATAGAAAACATTGCCTATTATTTAGCTATAAATGTTACCAAGTAAATAATACAAAAATCTCTAAATATAACCGTTGCTATAGTATTGAACAAAGAGTATATAATCTCGGGCTCTTGCCAAACCAAACAATTGACACTTCCCAACAAACTATCCTTTATTTTTATATGATTGCCATGCCGTTTAATACGATTATGCCGACACCTCTCATCTTAGCCAATTCAATCCAAAGCCAACTTGTGAACATTTCAACGCAATACCCAACCATTGACACATCTTACACCATTCTAACAGCTGAATTCCCAGCTTCTATCCCCAATATTCTGTACCTCTCTAATATCACAAACGCCACCTATACCTCATTATCATTTACAATAAATCTTGATAATTATGGGAAGGTTTTCGCCTTAGCAATGCCTTTGATCTCAACTACCACCACCAGTAATTCAAGCAATACAACTTCAAGTTCTTCAAGCGCCACTAGTAATTCATCATCAACGAATAATACAAACAGCACAAAAAATAACTCCAATACCACCTCAAGCAGAAGTGGAAATACCACTGTTATAGTGAATAATTCTCTCTTGCCACCCACGAGCTTTCAAATTTATATGGGACTGGATAGAACTAATTTGAATTCAGATACTGTATCCCAATATTTAGAAATTTCACAAAAAAACACCAATTTTTCTTTTGTTTTTACTGGTTTAAATCAAAATACGAGCTATGTCGTGTTCATAACTGTTGGAAATGTTCATCCTTATGTTCCTGATCTTGAAGATAGTTCCAAGATCTCCACATTATTCGGCACAACGCTAATAGCTCCAAGTAAATTTTTATTTTCTTTCTTTATCTAAATTTCTTGAAGTTATTATCATAACAACGATTTTCGCAGTGAAATTAGAGATTGGAAGTCTTTTAACGATTATAATATTTTTCATTTTGATAATGAAAGACCTGATTGGTTAAAAATTTTAAAAAGACATGAAAAAATAAAATTAAAAAAAATTTAAATTTCGCAAATAAATAAAAAAATATAAGTTTCAAATTTTCAAATAATTTCACTCCTGATGTCCAAGGCACCTGATTTCAAATCCGATACAGGCAAATCCATCGAAGATTATCGAAACATCATCAAACAATTGAAAGTCAAGGTCAAAAAGCTGCAAACCAGCAATGAAGATCTCCTTGAGAAGCTTCACAATTATGAAACCCAAGGTACAGTACCCAACCCAGAACTTACCGAAAACGCCATCAAAATTCAAGCTGCAGTCAAAGGTTTTTTTTTTTCGAGCTCCACCTTAATTTTTCTATAGGTCATCAAACCAGAAAAGATCTAGAAAATGAGCCTGGTCAGGCAAAAGAAGAACAATCTTTTGATCTTTCGATCAATGAAAGCTGCATAAATCGAGCTTTCAAAGCAACACAGAAATTGGGTCTTTCGTTAGAAATGTTATTCCGTGCAGCTGACTCAGAAAGCAAAGGGTGCATCTTCGTCGAAGAGTTTCGTCTATTCCTCAATAAATTAAAACTTGGTCTTTCGCAAGCAGAAATCAACAAATTGCTTCATATGTTTGATGAAGAATGGACTGGATCAATTAAAAGAGACGATTATCTCCTTTGTCTGGCTGCCTATGGGGTGAATTCTGAAAAACCAAACGACAAAATCCGTAACCTCAGCCATGAATCCCTGCTGAGATTCGCCAGGGCGCTCATCGACAAAAGATACTCCTCTGAAGACGCCTTCAAGAACATTGATGTCAAGAAAACAGGTGCTATTACTTCTGAGATGTTGTCAGATTTCTATAAGAAGACCACTCCTGGAGTGTCCAAGAAAGAAAGAGCCGCTCTTTTCTTCACGATGGACCTGGAACAAACAGGACATATAGAGAAATCCAGATTTATTGATTTGATTGAAAAAGCCACCAAAGTTATTCATGATAAAATGAATGAAAACACAAGCGGTGGGTTTTCAACAAGCATGACGGCCACAGGAGGCAGCAACATCAATGAAAGACAGGGATCTAATGATAAAACAAAATATCTAGTTATCATTGATAAGTTCGAGAAGAAGATCAACGGTCCATACACCAAATTGCTTGAAAGCTTGGTGCTATCGAACAAAAACCCAGAAACAGGTATTAATTTCAAACAAGTGACCGATTCGTTGTCAACCTTTGGTGATTTTCTGAGTTTTGATGAGAAATTCCTCATTTTTAGGAATTTAGACATCAACAAGAATGGTAACATTTGTTTCGAGGATTTGATTGAAACCTTCGTGGAATTTAAGAAACCAGATTCCAATTATGAGTTCTTCATAATAAACCTGGCAAAAAATCTCCAGGCATTAAACGTGCATACTGAAGCTTATTTGAATGAGAATGGCATCACTGTGGATACGAGGTTAGATGTTGAGGAATTTAGCAAATCATTCGCAGGGATCATAAATCTATTTAAAGAAGATTGCATAAAAGTGTTTGAGGCCATTGTCAAAGGAAAAAAGAAGATTTATGGACATGAGATCATAAATTTGATCAATGGATATAGAAGCGACGTTGAGGAACGGAATGTAGCCAAACCAACTAAAAAAGATGATATTGGAGAGGAGGAAGAAGTTGGGGCAGGGGATCAAGCAATGTCCTCTCAAATAATGAGTCCATCAAAGACTTTAGCTCCTGGCAAAACCTTAACAGAAAGTGCTACATTAAAGAAATCACAAGTACAAAGCAAATCAAAGTTGAAACAATTAGATGATGATGATAAGAAGTTCAATAAATTAATAGATGTATTGAAGCCGACCTTAGAAAATGAAGATTTCTTTGAACTCGATGGTAAGAAGATGCAGACGATCTTTACCAATTATTTGGCTTGCTTGAAGAAGTAAGTCCTTAAAAACTAAATAAAACCTTTGCATTTCCATTTCTGCATTTAGATGCAGCGAGATAGTAAACAACCTCAAAAGCAAAGGCTCTACTCTATGGGAAGATCCTGAATTTGGGCCCACTGAATCCGATCCCACTGGACTCTCCAGTATGTATTTTTATGACAATACAGTGATTAAAGGTAAATAATCTAATATTTCTTATTTAAAGTCTTTTCTCAGGATGTCCGGACCCTGAAAATCTCAGATGGCTTCATTTAGACGAAATCTGCACTGAAAAGACACCTCAATTTTTTGATGCGGATGGTCTCTTGGCCAAAGATGTGATGCAATCCAGTTTTTTAGGCAATTGTTGGTTTGTAAGTGGGTTGAGTATTCTAGCAACTCATGATAACCTTATCAGAGGCAGCTTTAACCCTACCGATGAAAACTTGAAAGAGATTTCTGATAAAGAGGTCAAAGATATGACTTCGGGCGTTTATCCTCCTATGTTTCATTTCCTCCGAAAATATGGCATCTATGTCTTCCGATTCTTCAAAAATTACAAATGGTGTTTTGTGATGATTGATGATAAATTGCCTTGTTTACCAAATGGCGATTTGGTTTATGGCAAATGCAGACCTGGGGATGGAGATCAGGTTCCTGATGAATATTGGGTCTCTTTGATCGAAAAGGGGTTTGCAAAGGTTCATAATTGTTATCAAGCCTTGTTTTCAGGTTATATCGATGAGGCAGTAGCTGACATGACTGGATTCGCCTCTGAAAAAAGAGAAATTGATGGAACTAAACTCAAGACCCCCGAACAAAAAGATGAGCTTTGGAATATGTTGAAATATTATATATCGACTAGTTCCATGATAGGATGTTCCGCTGATGGAGGCACAGAACATAACATTAGTTTAAATGGAGAAGACACAGGGTTGAAATCTGGTCATGCGTATGCTATTTTAGATGTTTTGGAGATTCCGAATCCTCAAGGAAAAAATTATCATAAAACTCATCGATTGTTGAGAGTCAGAAACCCTTGGGGTTTCGGTGAATGGCAATTGAATTGGTCAGAAAATGAAGATAACTCAACGAAATTAAAGGATCATCTTGATAATATTCTGAAGAGTTTTGAAGATAGAAAAAAAGCAGGGGCTGAAGTGGAACCTTTCGATCCTAAAGCGGATGATGGCACTTTTCTGATGTGTTATAAAGATTGGAGAAACATATTTCATAATTTGTTCATTGCGTTGGATTTCCCTGATGAATGGGCTGGAAGAGAAATTGATTATAAATGGACTAAGGAAACTTCAGGTGGATTCCCGATAAGAAAAACAGAAGAGGAAGAACTAAGCTATGCCAAAAACCCACAATTTTTTATGAGCATCAACACGAAGAAAAATAAAAAGACTCAGGTTTTTATGACTGTTGGACAAAGTGATGGACGATTAATCAGAGGAATTAAATATCCTTATAAAGAAGTGGTGCATTCGTATAATTTATGCGTGTATAAACTGCCTCAAGGAAAGAAAAAGATTGAGAAATTCGATAAATCACAGATCTTGTTCCATAGTGGGAAGTTTAAAATAATGAGGGAAATTTGCATTCCCATCAATAAATATGATAATGGGGATTATATCATCATTGCCAGGTTCTATTAAATTTTAATGATATCTGAAATAAATTAACTTAAATAGCACCAAAGATGCTGGAAAAGCAGGATATTTCAATTTAGGAGTCTATTTCGATTGTGGAGAGGATGAAATTAGTTTCTCAGTTGTGGACGATCCTAAGTCCGAATTTGAAGTAATCGAGGAAGAGGAAGAGAAGATTGTGCACAAGGAAAGACCTGAATTGAAGGAACTGCTCAAGATCAGAGGAAGAGCCATATTATTTTAAAAGGTTGACTCTGAAATTTAAAAAGAATTTTTAAAAAAAAAATTTATTTTTATGTATTACATTTCCAAAAAAGAATTTCAAATTTATTACTACAAAACAACTTGGCAAAACCAAATGTTCTGCTGAATTATAAATTTATTTGAATTTTTTTTTCATAATTTAATTCTTAATGATTAAGCAATTTAATCCAAATTTTTATTTAAGCTTAATTTCAAAATAATCCAAGCATTTAAATTTTAAGTGAAGTGTCTAAAACTACTTTCATAAATTCATCAGCAAGATGGGTATCAGGCACCTGTTTGGTTGTTCCATAAATCGTCCCCATCACACCTCCTTTGTATTTGCCAGGACTATTCAGCACCAATTCAATTGCTCCTTGGATATCCTGCACCAACGTATTCAAAGAAGGCTCGTTCGCTAACGTTATGGTGATATGAATGCAAGGTGGCAGGTTCAAAGCATTCAAATTCCACCCCTTCTGACTCAAAATTTCATGAACTGAATAAATATTCAAATTTTTCTGATTGCTCTTGAATGCCACCACACAGATTTTTGGGTCTCCAATTACCTTCAAGGCCTTGATGGCTTCGATTTTTTCTCTAAACTTCCTTGTGGCCTCGTAAATCTTCTTTGCATTTTCTTTGTATTTGTTCAAACCATTATACGTCATAGCAAACCAGGCTCCAGCAATCGGAGCCCCTGATCTACTTCCGGGGGCAGTCGCCGTGACATAGATTCCACCAGGCCATGAAATAGTGGAAAAATATTGGAAATGTCTCAATTCTTTGGTCTTATAAAAGACCGAAGAAATTCCCTTATTGGCAAGTCCATATTTATGATGATCGATGGAAATTGAGGTGACTCCAGGCACAGTAAAATCGAATTTAGGGATTTCGATTTTATTTTCCTTAGCGAAAACTATCAAAAAGCCACCTAAACACGCATCGACATGCATTCCGACTTTATGTTTCAAGGCGATAGCAGCCATTTCTTCTATAGGATCACAGATCCCATGAGGGTAGTTGGGCATCGAACCAACAATGCAAATGGTATTGCTTGTTATGGCTTTTTTGAGACTAGCAAGATCGATTTTTCCTGTTTTTTCTTTGACTTCTAATGTGATTATCTTCACATTATAGAAATGGGCTGCCTTATAAAATGAAGCATGTGCGGTATTTGGTACTATGATCTCTGGATTTGTGATGTTTTTGGTTTCCCGAGCCCATTCTCTATAAGTGTAGATAGCCATCATATTGGATTCAGTTCCTCCAGAAGTCGTACTTCCATAAATCCTGTCCTTGTCACATCCTAGCAATAAACCAGTCATTGAGAGAATTTCAGCCTCCATTTGTCTGGCACCGCAAAAGATATCAAAATGAAGCGGATTATGGAAGAAGAAATCCTTGATGAATTCCTTGAGATGGTCCTCATAATCTGGGTCATTGATGTATTTAGTGCCTGATATCTTGCTGGAATTCACTAAAGCCTCATCACGTTTTAACCATGTAGCCAAACGATCTTGGATAGTTGATAGCTTGAACCCATTCTTCGGAAGCTTATAGGTTTGATTGGAAACGTATTTCGAAAGCTCGGTGAACACTTCTTTTTCTGTCTTTTTGAGCTCCTCATCAATTTTACGACGGTAATATGGGAGAGTGCGAATTAGATAGCGATGGCATCGTGATTTAGCAGATCTCCAAGAAAATGAATAGATTGCATGAAGGATCGGAAGGATAATTTTGAACAGGAGGATTAGGAAAATGGTGTAGAGAACTAGAAGATCCAGAGTTTCAAAAGAATTCAAGAGTTGGAAGGAAAGCTGCTTCTTCAAATCAATGTAGTAGGGCTGCAGGAACCTTGCTAAAAATGCGGCCTGGGGATAAATTTGGTCATTGAACAGACTTTGAATTGCATTCATTAAAAAAAAATATCTTTATTTATTTTATTTTTTTTGGGGTTTTGAAATGAAAATATCTAACCATAAAAAATTCAAACAATATTTTAAGTGAAGGCTTTT
>Ga0302186_10000586_pt1 | contig 32248 bp, 24 predicted proteins | sample II_Bog_E1_2_FD_198782 | JGI IMG/M metagenome (GOLD analysis project Ga0302186, IMG submission 198782) | Peat permafrost microbial communities from Stordalen Mire near Abisko, Sweden - II_Bog_E1_1 | ecosystem: Environmental > Terrestrial > Soil > Wetlands > Peat | place: Sweden: Abisko... | reverse complement strand
TTATCCATATTTTTATAATGAGCACAAATTCAATTCACTTTTTTTTCATCAGTTTTCTATAATCACCAAAAACCACACTCATTAAATGCCTCTTCTTAACTAAAGGTGCTGTTTTTGACTCCAAAACTTGAAGAACTTTTTCTGATTCTTTTACTAAAATAATATATTTTTTTAAGTACAAAATAACAATATAAATCAACATTGCAGTGAATCCAATTTATTTGTAACAATTCCAAACTTGATTTGATCAATACACCATTGCAATTCTTTTTCGTACTGTTTCTGAGGATCTTCGACTTCTATTTCTGTTTCAGTGGTTTTTTTCTCATCCGACTCCAATTGCTTTTTTTCCTTTTTTTTTTTATTTTTCTTTTTTTTAATTATATGATCTTGAGACTCAGGGATCTCTTTTTGTTCGTTGGTTGTTGATTCTTTTTTTTCATGAATTTCTGGATTGTTCTCAATTTCCGAATCTTTTTCCATTTGGTTTTATTTTATATACAAAATTAATATTTTTTGTCTTTTTCCCCCCCTTTTTTAATTATTAAATTATTTTTTTTTTTAATTTGCGCAGCTCTGATTTTTATTAAACAAGTTTCCAATAATCCAAAAAAAATAAATAAGTTTAACCCAACCCCAACATAGCCTGGTGTACCAAAGTATTTATATTAGCCATTTTTTGATTTTTCAAATATGTGGAATACTCTTTGTCAGGAATCTATGAGTAAGAAGAGATAGATTAATTAGAAAATTTGTGTTTTTTTACATTTATTTCTTCTATATATTTGAACAACATCGATTCATTTGTTTTTTTAATTTCTTTCAATAGAGTGACCGCTTCATCAAAAGTTGAAAGCCTTAATTCTAGTTCATAATATTTTAATATTCCTAAACCAGCCTTTACACCATAAACTTCCCCTTCCAAAAAGAAACAATCCCATATTCTGGAAACTATTTGGCTACTTAAAGAACTGAAAGATTTTGATTCATTAATTATTAAAACAGGAAATCAATTGTTTACGCACTAAACAAAGAAAGGAACCAATAAAGCAAAAATATTTCAGTGCTCAAATCAAGTGCTTTGAAATGTTGATATAAATTAGGTAATTCTTTCTGGAAATATTCGTTAAAATAATTCACTCTCCACTCAATCTTTCATTAATAAAATAAAAAATAAAAAATGATAATCATTTTAAATTCCACCTCTCGAACATCCCCTCGCAAAAATGACAAAAAATGGTTAGAATGTGTCAAATTTATAAGACAACTGTAAGATTCATATTCATCCAAATATGTTAACAAAATGGCTGCTAAATAAGACATTCCCTTTATTTTTTATTGTTTTTTTTTTCTTTTTAAGTATATTATTTTAACCTGCACATAACCAAGATCCAATCGATAGAAAATAAAGGCTTTTAAAATATTTCTTAAGCTCTTGATAAGAATGATTAAAAGAAGGACGAATTTTTACTTTTCTCTTCTTTTCGTCTTCGAAAATTAAGTATTTAGGAAATGTGTACTCTAAATCTTTTTCCATTAGTGTTATCGACACATTCATCGCTTTATCAAAAGGACTTGTATCATTATTTACATCCTCCAATTTTATCATTAAAAATTGATATAATTCTTTTGTAATCTTTAAAAATTTCATTTTAAAAAGCATTGAAAAAAATTAAAATATAATAAAATAATTAAAATACTCCTAAAAAACTTTATATAGAAACAAATATTTTGATTTTGAAAAAACTCGAAATGGGCAAATATACTTCTAATCTGTTTCCAATTATTATAGGCCACAACGTTTTTCTCACCCAAACAGGAATCCCTATTTGCCATAATTTCACCAATAAAAATTGGTTGTGTTTTTTTGAGAAATTATCACTTTCTTGGATTTGCTCTGTGAAATTAAATTGCACTTTCGGGTTCAAAGAATTTCTTGTTGTAAAACAAGAAAAAAAATGAGTTTTTTCACTCTTGGATTTGTGGTTTTTCGTTTCCCTGTGAACAACATTTCTATAGGATTCAAAGGCTATTGGTCTGAGTTTTTTATAATCAAAGTATGTTTCCCAATTTGGGAAAATTTCCAATTTCCAAAGCTCAAATATGATTATAATCCCTGCCCAAATAAAAAATTATCTATATACCTCTGAGATTTTATCTTCTCCGTGCGCATTTTTCTCATCAATTTTATTCTAATTCATTATTAATTTATTTTAAAATTTTCATTATACTGCATAAATTTTGTCTCTTTTTTCCACAAGGTAATGCTTTAGATATTTTACCCATTTTATCCTTGTTTTTATATCTACTGCTTTGAGATCCAAACTTCTTTTTTTTTTGTAAATTAATTTTAAATTTTTTTTTTTTTTTTTCTGATCAAACCTGTTAAATGTAACGATCGAAAAGCAAAATCGATCGAATTCAATTGGAACTTTGTTTTTCTTCATAACAGGAGTTGAATTCACTCCAAGAAACAAATCGCTTACCTTTATATATTTAATTAAAAAAAAAAAATTTTTAATTTTTAAACTTCAGGAAGAGAGATGAAACGAGAAGTTTGATTTTTTTTATCAACATTCTTCCAATATATTTTGCCCTGTTTATCATCCAAATAAACAAATCTTTGTTTGGGCTTACCTTTTTTTTCAAAAATGAATAAATAAAATATATAAAATATTGCCTTTCCTTCCATATTTGAGAAACTGGTGTCCTTTTGTTAGTTCCTTTTCCAGATTTTCTTTGATCTTTAGCAAAAAATAAATTAATAATTTCAAAGTCTATCTTACAATGGCTTCCATTGCTCCTTGATTTTGATTGGCGTTTAGACTAGTTGAATCGGATTGAGAAAAATGGAGTCGTTCATAAATTATATTAATGTCTAAAAACAAGAATTAAGTTAAATGTAACTCCATATAAAAAACAAATACAATCAGTTTGGGTTTCAAATTTTTGGGAAACTATTCTATCATACATTCCTTCCAAAAACTCAATAGTGACTGACGGACATATTTTTTTATTAGTCTCCACAAATTGGTGTTTTTTCATTTTGTTTTTTTGTAGAATATTGGTTGAATGTGCATCCGTGCTGAGCATAATTGCCGAATAAGACATTATATAAGGGGTATCTTCATCGTTGAAAGCATTCGGATTGTCCATCATATATTTCTTTGAAAAAGTTTGAACAATCCGATCAATTTGTTGCGCTTCCCCGGGCAATCTAAATCGAGAAAGCAACAGTCTTAAGGCTTGATCCAGTTCTAATTTTGTGAAATCCAACAAAGAACAAAAATAATTAAAGATTTCCTGATTATAATTATCAGGAGAACCAAAGTATTGTCCCAGCAACTCTTTACTTAAGCCTTCATAAGTGAGCAAAATATTGGCTATATCTTCCTCTGTTGTTTTGATCTTGTTTTCTATGAGATACCGTATTCCATCTTGAGGTTTATTATTAAAAAGGATCACAAACTTCTCCATTTTTGTCTTGTAAGTCTTCAATCGCTCAATGTTCTCGAGTTCATTTATAATGTAGTTCTTAGATTTTTCTTCAATTTTTTGATGATTTGTGGATTCCTCATGGTTTCCAAGCTCTGAATCCCTACAAGAAATTGTTTCTATCCCTTCAATCTCTAACAAAGGGGCCAAATCTCTTTTTTTTTGGGTTAATGTTGGGTAACCAGGTCGTTTTCTGTCATTAAAATAGTCACTACTGAATTTTTTCTTCGCTTTGAGCGTTTCGCTTGCATTATTTTCTTCAGTTTTCATTGAGAAGTTCCTGTTGATTGCCAGAACCCCATCTTCATTCTCAAGTTTCGTGATGCTGTTATTTTCCAACTCTTCTTCAGAAAATTTTATATGTTTTGTTATGGCTTGTGTTTCATTCGCATTGTCTAGTGTATGAATTTTTATAATTGGTTTATTATGTGAAATGTTAAGAGGTTGTGTTAAGAAACTCTTTGTAAGTATTATGTCGCAAAAGTTCTTTTGGATTTTGTTGGGAGTGGAAGTGTCGTTTACCATCATTTGGTCAGTATTCAAAAAATTTATTGAAGGAGTGGGACTCGTGGTTGTAAAATTTGGCTTCAACACTGAAGAATGATAAATGGGGATAGAGTGACAGTTGGTTTCAGAAAACATTTGAATAATACTGATTATATTGATTTTTATTTAATGTTTAGGCCTATATTTTAGGTTCAAGCGTGGGGGAGAAAAAAGAATAATCAAGTTTGGGATTTTTATGTTTTTTAGAAAAAAAAAATTAAAAAAAAAAAAATTAATTAAAAAATTTTTTATAAAAAAAAAAATTAAAAAAAAAAAAATTTCTGAGAAATTTCCATACACTAATTTTTATTTTCCAGATGAAATAACGCAGATTAAAATAAAGTTTCCTTTTTTTTTTTTAGAAAAAAGTATGCGTTTTTGTAATTTTTTAAAATTTGAATGAGTTTTAAAACCCTCAAAAACAGCTCTCAAAACGCAAAAATTCGGTTTATATTGCCATCAAAATCAATATTTCTTATCCTTTTTCAAAACCAGAAAAATATAATCGCAAGAGCACATGCGAACAAAAAATTTTCTCAACATAACCTTTTTCATCACCATTTTGCTGATCTCCTATGGGATTTCGGCCATGGAGACAACAACCGAAGGTACCTCTATAAATCCCTTTTTTTTTAATAATTTTTTATTTAGAAATAAAATGGAATTCCCTTCTTGAGCGAGGCGCCCGTAAAAGAAGCAAAAGAACGATCTTGAGTCAGGTCAAGATGTCTGTCAGCGACATCAACACCCTCGCAGATGCTTTGTCCGTTGATGTCACTCAATTCCAAAGTAATTGCGCTGATCTCTACAACGCGCGATCTGCCATTAATGGTTTCATTGACCAAGTGACGAACTACACCCCAGAAGCCATGGGCTTCGACATCGAGAAACTCGAAACAGCCAAGTCCATGGTCAGCCAATTCGGCCAAAGTATTGACACCCATGTATCAAGTCTCCTCCAAGTTGGTTCTAAGGCCCAATTGGAAGAAACCATTACCCTTATGGACAAATTCAGCTCCATGAACTTGATCAAGCAGGATTCAATCGACAGCATCAAGAGCCAAGTCAGCCAATACCTCTCAAACAGCGGCCTCCAAAGCGATGATAAAGATATTCAAGAGATCATCCAATCTCTAGAAACCGTCATTGATCAAGTCATCGCAGTCAAATCCCAACTTTACTCAGTCAGTGAGGTCAGCACCTTGGATACCAAGAAAGAAGCTCTTGATTCTATGATAAGAGGAGTCTGTTTCTCCGATGTTAACCCTGTTGTAAACTATACCAGAAACGACGATCGAGATGAAAACATTGTCGATGGTAGAACTTACTTTGGCTATGACGACGATTTCGTTCTTTATGAAGACACTGGCGTCAATTTGACCGCAGCCTTATTCAAGGATTACGTCATTGGAGGTTGGGTCCGTTGGTTGGACTTCATCGACTACACTTATGATCACGAAGAGGAAGAGACCGTCATTTTCAGATTGACTTCTGAATACGACGAAGATATCGAGGAAGATGTGAAATTTGCCGATAGACACGCAATTCTTTACGCCACAAGCAGTTACTACAGAGTTTGTACCCATGACACCCAAACAAACAATATGAACCTTTGTTACACTTTCAATTTCTCAGGACACACCCATGAAAACTCCTGGCAGTTCTTTATGTTTATGTACTCTTACAACACCCAAGTTGCTTTGGCTAGAGTTAGAATCGATGGTGCCTGGACTACCTACGATTTCCCTACTCCTGTTGTTCAAACACCAACCTCAGGGGTCATTTCATTCTATCTTGGTCATGATGCCTTCTACGATATGGGAACCACTGGTTTCAATGGAGAATTGACCGGTTGGAATGTTTGGTACGGAGTTAACTCATGGCAATCAAAGCCTGGCATGTGGGACGATTCTCAAGCTGAATCCATTTGCAACAAATACTTCAGAGGACCAGTAGATGTCCCATATGTTGAAATATTGCTCAACCCAAACACTGTTATTCAGAATCAAGTCGGCGATGAAACCAGTCTCTACTCATTTTACAACACCTTCTTTGAGGCCCAAGATTATGGGTTCGGTCTCTGGGTCAAACTTGATTCAGCAAGAGGTTTCAACCCTGATGACAGACAAATTGTCATCTACTCTTTCGAGCAAAGAACTGATATCACTACCCCTGGAAACAACATTTGTGAAGTTTTCACAAGAGCAGGTTCATTGTGGGTCAAAGCCACTTATGAAAGAGATAACCAAATCGTTTCCACAGAACAGGAATTGGCAGCTCTTTACCAAGACGATTGGTTTTTTGTGCAAGTGCATTTCTCAACAACAGATCAAATAATAAAGGCTTGGTTCCAACAAAGCAACGCCGCCAACTCAATCGAATTTGATGATGTTGATAGAATCTTGATCCCAGCTAATGTTTTCTTCACTACTGGATTTTCCACTGTTTTGAACACCACTGGTGCCGATTTCACTTACAAAGGAATCTGGGTCTACGCTGGTGTCCAAACCCTTTACGGCCAACCCTGCGACCCATCTTGCAAATCTTGCAATGGTCCAAATGCCAATGATTGTATTGATTGCAATGACGGTGCTTTCTTAAATGAAAGCAATGTTTGTCAAGCCTGTGCAGATGATTGTTTGACTTGCGGTGGTTGCGGTACAGGAGAATGTACTGCTTGTAAACCAGGAAAAGTTTTGGTGAATGGAGACTGTTATTGTGATCCTTCATGTCAGACTTGTAGTGGTATGACAAATCAAGATTGCCTAACTTGCGCTTTGGCCTCTCAATTCTTGGTGAATGGAAAATGTGTTACATGCGACTCATCATGTGCTGCATGCAGTGATTCTGGTCCAAATGCCTGCACTCAATGTTTCGCTGGATTTGAGGTTAGTGCTGACGGTTCATGTGTCCCAGTTTGTGATACCACCAAATGCAAATCCTGCACTTCAGATGGTTCTAAATGTGCTGAGTGCAATAGTCCTCAAGTCTTGTATGATGGAGATTGTGTGGATTGTGATCAATCATGCAATACCTGTTCTGGTCCTCTTGATTACCAATGTTTGGACTGTGTCGCCCAAGCTCAATTCGTTGATGGTAAATGTATCATTTGTGACGCTTCATGCCTCACTTGTGATGGCCCCAATCCTGATGACTGTTTAACATGCTCTGCTGGTTTAGTTCTCGAAGGTTGTCAATGTTTGGTACCTTGCGACTTGGATAATGGCAACTTCAGAGATGGAAATAATAGTTGTGTACCTTGCAATGCAGACTGCTTAACATGCAAAGATCTTAATGGTTGTACCTCTTGTGATTCTGACCACGTTCTTCTCAATGACCAATGTGTCCTTCCTCCTTCCCCACCAGTTACTTGTGATACAGATAACAATTATGTCTTAATTAAAGGACAATGTATACTTTGTGATATTGACAATGGCTTCGCTTTGATTAATGATGATTGTATTACTTGCGATCCATCATGCTTAACTTGCGATGGTCCAAATGATGATAACTGTTTAACTTGCGTCAACCCTGATTACACCGTTAGCAATGGAATATGCCAAAGTGAACACCCAATCTGTGACCCAAATAACGGTTGGCTTTCGGCTCCCGATGATAATGGAAATTGTGTTCCTTGTACAACTAATTGCACAAGTTGTGTGGATCCTAATGTTCTTAATGATAACAATGAATGTGTTCCCCCTCCTCCTCCCCCACCACCATGTGATACAGACAATGGATACGTCGTGTTGCCAGACGGTACTTGCGGCCCTTGTGACGACACTTGCGCTACCTGTTCTGGAGTTTCTTCCAACAACTGTTTGAGCTGCGACAATGGCACTGTTTTGAACAATTTAACTGGAACTTGTGATGTTCCATGTGACGTTGACAACGGTTTTGTCTTGTCCAATGGTCAGTGTTTACCTTGTGATGTTTCCTGTAACACCTGTAACGGTCCATCCTATTTGGATTGTATTGATTGTGCTACTGGCCTTTCCATGGTTGCTGGCGTCTGTCTTCCACCTTGTGACACTGACAATGGATTTGTGTTGAAGGGTAGGCAATGTTTGCCTTGTGACTCATCATGCTTGACCTGCAAGGATACGTCTAACGCCGATTGTACCTCTTGTGTTGACGGCTTAAATTTGCAAGCTGGATCTTGTGTTGTTATTCCTCCAGAATGTAACAAAACAGGTTTCGTCTTTATCAATAATCTTTGTGTTCCTTGTGACCCTTCATGCCTGAATTGCGATGACATCGGCAACAAAGATTGTACTGAATGTTTTGATGACTTGATTCTCGTTGCAGGCTCTTGTATTGTTCAACCTGTTAATTGTGATCTCAATAACGGTCAAATAATTATCAATGATGTCTGCTACAACTGTTCCGACACTTGCCTGACTTGCAACGGTGTTGAGGACAGTGATTGTATTGAATGCGCAGACGGCCTAGTCATGGAAGCAGGATATTGTGTTGTTCCTTGTGACGTTGACAATGGATTTTACTTGTCCAACGGAGCATGTTTACCTTGCAACAAAGTTTGTGCTACTTGTCATGGCTCAAATCCTCAAGATTGCGATACTTGCATTGCTGGCTTTTTCCAAGATATAGATGGTAAATGTTTCAATGAATCATGCGTGGATCAAGATTACACATTCCAGGAAAAACGCAACGGTGTCTGTACAACCGATTGTGACTGTGATGGCACCAGAAGATGCTCTCCTTATGGCGAATGTCATGATTGTCTGTATTTGGCAACGACCTTTCCAAATAATTACACTGACGCAGTGTGTCCAGTTTGCCACCCAACTTGTGTGACTTGCAGAGGAGCAAGAAGTAATGACTGTTGGTCTTGTTTGCAACACGAATTCTTATCTAATGGTACATGTTTCCCTTGTGATGATTCTTGCTCGACCTGCAATGGAACTACTGAATCAGATTGTACTTCATGCGATGAAACTGATATGTTGATCGCCGGAAATTGTATTGTTCCTTGTGATGTTAACAATGGAAACTTCTATTATGATAATCAAAACTGTTTGCCTTGTGACCCAAGCTGCAAGACATGCCACAATGAAACCGCTCAAGATTGTGACACTTGTAACGATGGTTATAATTTGACAGCTGATGGAGAATGTTTGGTGCCTTGCGATACCAGCAACGGATATTATTACGATAACAATTCAGAATGCCAAAAATGTGATGATACATGCAAAACATGTGACAGTGAAAATTGTACTGAATGTTTCACCGCTGATTTCTTTGAAAATGGAAAATGTAAACCTTCTGATTGTGTCTCTTATGACTATAAATTCAATGAAAGCAACATAGATGAATGCAACAGTGATTGTGAATGTGACGGGACTAGAAGATGTGACCAAAATGGTGAATGCCAAGACTGCAATACTCTCATCAAAGAGTTTCCTGATCTCTACACTGCTGATGTTTGCCCTCCATGTCACTACTCATGCGCCACATGCAGAGGGCCTGCTGAAACTGATTGTGACACCTGTCCTTCAGGCTCTTACTTCGACAGTGGCGAATGTTTGCCTTGTGACTCTAGTTGCTCTAATTGTACTGGACCTTCAAACAGTGAATGTACCGTTTGTGATAGTGCCCATGTCTTGATGGGTGGAAAATGCGTGCAACCTTGTGACATCAATAATGGTTATTTCTACAACTCAGACGAGGTTTGTACAGAATGTGACAGCACTTGTCAGACCTGCCATAATACTGATAGAGACGGATGTGATTCTTGTTACGGAACCTATACATTGGAAGGAAGCATTTGCAAGCCTCCTTGTGCCTTGGATAGTGGTTACACTTATGATGATCAATTCAATTGTGTCCCTTGCACTTCACCTTGCTCTGTCTGCACTGCAGTTGGTGATGACCAATGCACCGATTGTGACAAGGGATATACTTTATCTGATGGCCACTGTGTTGATTGTGTGAGCTTCTATTATGATTTCGACGAATTTGATAACCCCAATGGCCCAAGCCAATGCTCCAGCGATTGTGAGTGCGACAACACCAGAAGATGTGGTCCTGATGGTGTGTGTCAAAATTGTGTAACTCTTGCTCAGGAATGGCCAGATCTGTACGATATCAATGATTGCCCTCCATGCAATCCTGATTGTTTGACTTGTAATGGTCCTTTATCTACGAACTGCACTGCTTGTCAAAATGGAGAATATTTGGGTTCTGATGGTGGATGTTATGCTTGTGATGATACCTGTCTCACTTGTGATGGTCCAGGCAGCGATGAATGTAGTAGCTGTAATAATGGAACTTTCCTACAAAATGGAGAATGTATTGTTCCCCCACCTCCTCCAATTCCTTGTGACTCTACCTGCTTAGAATGCGACGGTCCAACGAATTACAATTGCACAAAATGCGGTGATGATTTCGAATTGACAGATGATGGAGAATGTGTGCCACTTGATTGTGTTACCTGGGACTATAATTTTGATGAGTTGACCTCAGGATTGGGACCTCACAGATGTGATGACGATTGTGAATGCGATGGTACTAGAAGATGCTCTCCTGATAAATACTGTGCAGAATGTTTGGATTTGGTGTCTCTTTATCCAAATCTTTATGATCTTAAAGATTGCCCTCCTTGTGACGCAAGCTGTCAAACTTGCTTCGGACCAGATGCAGATTCATGTAATTCTTGCTCCAATGGAAACTACTTGACTTCAAGCAACTCTTGTAATCAATGTGATGACAATTGTGCTCTTTGTTCTGGGACTGCCACCAACTGCACTGGATGCCAAAGCGATTTAGTCTTGAATGATGACAATGAATGTGTGATTCCTTGTGACCCAACTTGTTTAACTTGTTCTGGTCCAGCCCAGGATGAATGTTTGACTTGCACTGATGATAAAACCTTGGAGAATGGAACGTGCATTGTCACCCAAGTCTGCGTGAAATTGAACTATACTCATGATGAATCCACCAATATCTTGGGACCGAGTAGATGTATAAATGATTGTGACTGCGACAGTAGTAGAAGATGCTCGCCTGAAGGTTATTGTAGAGAATGTATGTATCTGGCTGTCCTTTATCCAAATAATTACGACATGGCTGATTGTCCTCCTTGTGATGATACCTGCTTGACTTGTCAAGGACCATCTGCCAATGATTGTACCATGTGCCCTGATGGAAGTGTTTTGGTCGGAGGAAAATGTGAACCTTGCGACAGCACTTGTAAGACTTGTAATGATGTTGACGCTCAACATTGCACTGCTTGTCCTGATGACAAAGTCTTATCCAGTGGTGCATGTGTCGACCCTCCAATTGTTTGTGACAAGACTTGCTTGGATTGCGATGGACCTAATCCATGGGAATGCACTGATTGCCCAGATAACTTAGTTTTTAATGAAGGTTACTGTGAGCAACAAAATTGTGTTAGTTGGAACTACACATACACTGAAGTCGATGGTAGATGTGACACTGATTGTGATTGCGATGGTGCCAGAAGATGTTCTCCTGACAAATACTGTCAAGAATGTGATGATTTGGCCTTCGAATTCCCATCCATTTATCCCCCAAGCGATTGTCCTGCATGTGACAAAAGCTGTGAAACTTGTGATGGGCCAACCGATACCGATTGTACCTCTTGTGATAACGGTTTCGCCTTGGTCAATGGAGCATGTGTTCCATGTGACACATCATGCGCCACTTGCTCAGGAACTACAGACAATGACTGTACCAGTTGTCCTCAAGGATTTATTTTGGACGGTGGAAAATGTGTTGTGCCTCCACCAGTTTGTGACCCAACTTGTTGGACTTGCTCTGGTACAGGACCAAATGATTGTACTTCTTGTCCCCAAGGATACCAATTGGAATGGGATAGCAGTTGTCAGCTCATTGAAAATTGTGTGAAATGGGGTTACTCTCATGATGAATCTACCAATCCATTGGGACCTAATAAATGTTACAACGATTGTGACTGTGATGGAACTAGAAGATGTTCTCCTACTGGTTTATGTCGAGAATGTGCTGATTTGGCCAATGCTTACCCAAGCCAATACAATATCGCGGATTGCCCAGTTTGTGATAAATCATGCTTGACTTGCGATGGACCAAGTGACAGTGATTGCACTGCATGTGCTGACAGTTTCGTGCTTATTGATGGTTCTTGCTCAATATGTGATTCGCCTTGCTTGACCTGTAGTAATGATACTGATTCATGCACTTCTTGTGAGGATGGATATGTGTTGAACGGCACCTCTTGTGTTGAACCTCCAATTGAATGTGATGTAACTTGTTTGGAATGTGACGGACCTGCATCAAATCAATGTACCGCATGCCCTGATGATAAAGTCTTGCAGAGTGGTTCTTGTGTTCCTGTTGATTGTGTGGCTTTTGACTATGTGTACAATGAAAACGACAGCCCATTAGGACCTAACAGATGCAATGATGATTGTGAGTGCGATGGAACTAGAAGATGTTCTCCTGACAAATATTGTGCTGAATGTTTTGACTTGGTCTCCGAATTCCCAACTGTGTATGCTTTTAGCGACTGTCCAGTTTGTGAGCAGCCATGCCAAAGCTGCAATGGTCCTACTAATCAAGATTGTACTTCGTGTGGAGATGGTTTTGTTTTGGTTAATGGATCATGCGATCCTTGCGATCCTACATGTGTCACCTGCCAAGACACTACCTCGACAGGCTGTATCGTTTGTCCAGTTGGCTATGATTTGGAACTAGATGGTTCATGCGTGATTCACATTGATTGTGACAAGAACTGCCCAACTTGCAATGGACCAAACTATGACCAATGCACCAGCTGTGACGATACCAGAGTTTTGGTCAATGGCCAATGTATCTTGCAATGTGTGAGTTATGATTACAGTGTGGAAGAGAATTCCAATGGGTCATGCACTAGTGATTGTGACTGTGATGGAACTAGAAGATGCTCACCTTCTGATATTTGCGAAGATTGTTCTTATTTGGATAATCTTTACCCAAGTTTATATGATCAGACCGATTGTCCTCCATGTGACAAATCCTGTGATAGTTGCACAGGCCCAAGTGATAAAGATTGCAAGAGCTGTGTTGACGGCGAATATTTGGCTGATGATGGTTCTTGCCAACTTTGTGACAAAAGCTGCAACACTTGTGATGGTCCTGATACAAACCAATGTACCAGTTGCAATGGTGACCAAATTTTGAATGATGGAAACTGTGTCACTCCAAATCCAGTATGTGATACCACATGCGCAACTTGCAATGACGTTGGTCCCTACAACTGTACTTCTTGCGCTGATGAATATGTCTTGCAAGATGATGGATCCTGTGCTCCAGAGAACTGTATCGCTTGGAATTTCCAAGTAAACGAGCTTCTTAACACTGATGGTCCCCACAAATGTGATGATGATTGTCAATGTGATGGAACTAGAGTATGTCTTCCTATTGGAATTTGCGCTGATTGTCTTGACGCTGTTGAGGAACTCCCAAGTCTCTATGATGTTTCCATGTGCCCACCTTGCCACGAATCATGCCAAAGATGTTCTGGTCCCACCTATCTTGACTGTACAGCATGTGAAGACGATGAAGTTTTATTGAACAATCAATGTTTCCCTTGCGACGTGTCCTGCGAAACTTGCTTTGAAACCAGCCCTGATGGCTGTTCCTCTTGCCCAACAGGCGAAGAATTGAACTCAAATAATCAATGTGTGACTCCTCCACCAGTCTGCGACACAAGCTGCGCGACTTGCTTTGGCCCAACTGCTAACAACTGTTCCTCTTGTTCTAATGGCACAGTCTTAGTTAACTCCACTTGTATGGATCCTGCAGATTGTGACTACTTCGCATATTATCATGATGAAAATCACAACGTTCCTGCACCAGGCAGATGCACAAGCGATTGTGATTGTTCTAGCACCAGACAATGCTCTCCAACAGGATATTGTCATGAATGTCTCTGGTTGGCTGAGAAATACCCAACTCAATTCAATGCCGCTGACTGTCCACCTTGCGACCCCAGCTGCGCCACTTGCAACGGACCCTATGTGGACAACTGTCTTAGTTGTCCTGATGGAACTTATTTGTCTGATGATAATACTTGCAATCCTTGTGACAAAACTTGCCAGACTTGCTATGGCCCAGACAGCGATAGTTGTCTCAGCTGTGTGGATCCAAACATTCTTCACAATGGATTCTGCGATACACCAAACCCAGTTTGCGACCCAACTTGTTTGACGTGTAATGGAACTTTGCCAACTAATTGTGTAACTTGCTCTGATGAAGCGCAATTGACTGCCCAAGGCACTTGTGAACAAATTAATTGTGTCGATTTCAACTATGTTCATAACGAAACCCTCAATATCGAAGGTCCTCATGAATGCAAGGACGATTGTGATTGTGATGGTGCCAGAAGATGCAGTCCTTCAGGATATTGTGAAGATTGTTTGGTCTTAGCTGAAGAATATCCTTCTACATATTTGGCATCTGATTGTCCAAAATGCGACCCAAGCTGTGTTTTATGTGATGGCCCAACTGACAGAAATTGCACTCAATGTCTCGACAGTGTTTCATTCTTCAACGGCCAATGTATCGATTGTGACGAATCATGTTTAACTTGCTATGGCACTGACAGCGATAACTGTTTGAGCTGCCCTCCTGGTCAAGTTCTCTTCGAATATCAATGCTTCACTCCTAACTCCACTTGTGACCCAAGTTGCGTAACTTGCTCTGGACCTTCAGCCAACGAATGTACCTCATGTCCTTGTGATTCCTCTCTCACCAATGGTCAATGTGTTAGCAATGTTATTGTTTGTGATGATTCCTGCTTGACATGCTGGGGAACCGCCTCCAACCAATGCAGAACCTGCGACACTGGAAAAGTCTTATTGGCTGGAGAATGCGTCACTGTCTCTTCATTCTTCGGAGTGAGAAGTCACGAAGACCAACCAATCAGCTATGAAGTTGCTAATAAATTCACCACAGGTTCTGATATCGGTCTTGGATCTTGGGCGAAATTCAGAAATTTCGTTCCAAAAGTTGGCCACAAATACAATCTGTTATTCAGATTGTCCGGAATGACAGGTGAAGACAAGGCCGCTGGAAATAACCGCTATAGATTCTCTACCCTTGCTGTCTATTACAATACCACGCATTACACCTTTGAAACTTACTCAAAGATCTCAGGAACCCCAACTCTTTTACAAAAATCCATTCCTTTGAGAAAGGTCGATATGGACAACAAATGGAATTTGGTCTTCTTTGGATATTCTAGAAAACACGCTGCCGCCACTGGTTTCGTCAAATTGGCTGATGGCACAACTTATGAAGTGAATTTCAAGAACATCTACCAAGATCTCCCTAAAGAAAAGATGGAAGTGTTTTTCTATGGTGATCATGTCTACAACGGATACAATGGAGAAGTGTCTAGCCCAGAAGTTTTGCACGGAAACAATTTCTTGCAAGGATTCTCTGAAGCCAACCATGAAACCTATTTCAAGCTTGCCAAGAAAAATTAAATTATATTAAGTTTAAGGTCAAATAAAAAAATACATAGTTTTTTTTAAAATTAAAGTTCAATACATTAAAATTTGAAAAAAAAAATATTTTTTTTTTATTCTCTACATCTAAATTATTAAAAAAGGCGAATTTTTTTTTAAAGAGGCATTAAAATCCAAACATTTTTTTTATGAAATTTTCTTTTGTTTTGCTTTCAGATCTTCAAATATAAAAATTTATTCAATTTCACGAAATTCTCTCATTAATTCTTAATTAAATATAATGGATCCTTCATTGGATTCGCCATTCTTCTTTTCTAAAAAGACCCCCATTTTAATATCTCCTCTACACGATTCTACATAAAGACATGTGTTATTAGTTTTTTTTAATGAAATCTTCTTGTTTCAGGAGCGCTTCTCTCTAAATGGTTGCTGCCTAGAAAAACAAGCGACACTTTGAAGAGGATTTCTGCCTCAACCTCAACTGCACTTATAGTTTTAAAGTAAGTTATTTATTATGTTTTTTTACTTTAGAAAATTTGCGGGCTCTGTGAATGTCGGAATTCTAGCATATCTGTTGTTATAATGCATGAGAACCCAAAGGACCGACAGCCACTCATAGAAGAGACTAACCTGATTAGAAATGGATCCCATCACATTACCCGGTGCTTTATCAGGCTGCAGATCACATTACCTTACAGTCTCACATTACCTTACAGTCTCTCATTGAGGTTTCCTCCATAACTATAAGGTGACTTTCTTTTATAGATGGCTGGTTTTTAAATAGGAAGTCTTTCTGCACCATGTTTTTAAACTTTTTTTTTTTTGGGTTTTTGAAAACATTTTTCATAAAATCGATAAATAAAAACCTAAAAAAACGTTATAATTTTAATAAATTTTTCATAATTAGATCTAAATCTCGCCCCTCCCTTCCCCTCACCTACCAACAAGTCAAATAATGTACCCAAAAATTCCCCCAAAAAAGGCTCAGGAAGAACAGGAAAGAAAAAAAGCTCTGGCTCAATCCCAACGTGAAGAATTAAAAAAACTGATGGCCACCAAACTTCAAAACAAATACTCTGACAAAGACCCTAACATGATTTCGCACAAAGTTGAGGATCTTATTTCTAAAGAAAAGAACCTAACAGTGAAAAACCTTTCTAACCTTGAAAAAGACATCAAGTCGTCTATACCGAATCAACATCAAATCGAGAATCTCCAGCCAACAAAGCAAAAAGTTTCCTTAAACGATGATGAGGTTTCTGTAAAATCTGGATATTCAAAAATGTCAGGTGCTTCAAATTTCGATGTTGTAGATAAATTATCCACGAAAAGGTTCAAAGGTCAACCCAAAAATAAAGAGCAAGAAGAGAAAGATAAAGAAATTCTGGTTTTAAATGAGAAGCCACCAGCTAATGAACTAGGAAATCTCAGAGAAGAAAATGAATGGGCAGCAATCATGAATTACAACAATTACCTCTTTAAGAAGGAGGAGAAAATGAAGCAAATGAAGGCAAAGGAAGCACAGCTCAAGTTTAAAAAGGAGTTGGACCGCCAACTCAAAGAGAAAGAACAGTTAAAAAATTTGGAAAAAGTAAAAGAAGATGCATATTTTGAGAATGTAAAGATACAGATGAAAATCGCTGAAGAGAAGGAAAGAGATAAGTTAGAAGAGTATAAGCGCAAAATAGCTTATGAAAAGGAGACCCGCGACAGACAGATGAAGGAAGTTCAAGCAAAGAGGAAGTTTGAGTCGAAGCAAGAGAAAGCCCTTGATGATTTTTTAATAAAAAGGCTCAAGGAGGAACTGCAAATGGAAAAGGAATACACTCAAATGAAGAAAGACACTCAATTCCATGTTATGAAGAAGATATTAGAAAACGAGGATTTGAGGAAGAAGAAATTGATGGAAGATCAAGAGAAGGAAAGATTGGAGAACATCAAGTTGCAAGAGGCTTATTATAATTTGATAGAAGAGCAAGAGAAGAACAAAGAGGAAGCATTAAGAAAGAGAGATGCAAAGGCAAAGGAATTTATGCAACAGCCAATCGATTCAACGACAAAAGTTTATATGGATAGGATTGGTCAAATGGAGGATAGGTCAAAGAAATATCAAGATAGATTAGAAAAACAGAAACAGGAAGAGGAAACAATGGAGAAAATTAAGGCTCAGGAACAAAAGCAGAAGATGAAGGAAGCTTTAATGGGCCAGATAAAAGAAAAACAGGAAAAAAATGCGTTTGATAAGAATAAGTTTAACAATGAACAGGTTGAAATGTGGAAGACTGATACAGATAAATTCTTCGATTTCGAGAAGAACAAACAAATGCATAAGAAAAAAGCTTTGATTACTTATAATGATAGTTTGAAGGAACAGATGAAGGAAAAAGAAGAAAGGAAGAAGGGTGAGGCAAAAAAAATGAATGAAAATGAAGAAATGATCAATAGAAAAATCCTAGATGATATCGAAAATATGAATTCCACAGATCTGGTTAGCAATGTTTAAGTCAAGAACTTCTTTTAATTTTTAGTAAACCGTTTAAAGTTTATAGAATGAATTTAATGAATTTAAATATGAATTTTTTTAGCATTATTTCAAGAAAAAATTGAATTTGTCTAAATCCCAGATGGAATTTTTCAAAATTTGTTTTTAAAATTTTGATATTTAAAAAAAAAAATTATTTTTACAAAAAAAAAAAATATTCTTAATTTTTGTTTTATCAATTTTTTTTTTTTCAAATTCTTTCTTTTTAACAATTTTTATTTTTCAATTTTTCTGACAAAATTCAAGACATTCCCAAATGGGATGTACCTAAAATTCATATTTAATACCGTTCAAAATAGAAGTTTTGATAATTATTATAATAATTGTGAGTTATTTTAATTATGAAGAAGAAAAAAAAGAATAATAAAAAAATTACTCTATTTTTTGTTTTTTTGCTAAAATTGATTTCAATTATGGGCAGTTGCTGCACGATCAATCGCGATCCCTTGCAAACAATCATTCCCACTCCCATATCTCAGAATCCAGTTAATCTCAAATTGCCAAGTGAAGAGTTCAAGGAAAAAAAAACATCCGTTTGCATGAGTAAGAAAATACTAGAAACAAACAAGAAAAATTTTATTTTCTCAAACCCTAAAATTATTAAAGATGAATCTTCCCCAATTGATATGCTGGCAAACATAGATTATGGGAATTTCGTGAAAAGACGACACGGATCCATTCAAAATTATTATAAATTCGATCAAAAGTCACTTGGACAAGGTAGACTCGCAATTTTTTTCATAATTCAAAAAATAAGTGCTTCCAAGGCGCATTTGGACAAGTCTTTAAGGTCGTTCAAAAGAAGACAGGGTTCAAACGAGCAGTCAAAGTCATCAGGAAGTTGGAAATGAGCGAAGGACAGCAAAGTCGTTTTATAACAGAAGTGGAGATTTTAAAAAACCTGGTTTATGTTTTTTGTTGATTTGAAACTTACGATTTTTTTCCAGGACCACCCAAATATAATGAAGATCATCGAGTTTTATGAGGATGACACCAATTTCTACCTGGTCAGTGAGTTATATACAGGAGGGGAACTATTTCAACGTGTTGTACAGGAGACTTCTCTCAATGAAAACGAAGCGGCTGAAATTATGAGACAAATTTTTTCGGCTGTTAATTACATACACAAACATCAAATTGTGCACAGGTGACTAAAATATCTCGATACTTTTAACAAATTTTTTTCTTTTTTAGGGATCTAAAACCAGAAAATATTGTCTATGAAAATGAAAAATCTGATATTATCAAAATAATTGATTTCGGAACTTCTAAGATTTTCAAGGAAAATGAAAGAATGCATCAAAAATTCGGAACTTTAATCTACGCTGCGCCAGAGGTATTGAAAGGTTGTTATACAGAAAAATGCGATATTTGGTCATGCGGGATCATTTTGTACATTTTACTTTGTGGTTACCCTCCTTTTAAAGCCAAGGATGAGGAAACGATTATAGCTTTGATTGAAAATGGACAGTTTAGTTTTGATAGTTTTGAATGGAAGCAAGTTTCGGCTGAAGCGAAATCTTTAATAAGCAGAATGTTGAATTTAAATCCTCATTTAAGACCAACGGCTGAAGAGTGTCTTAATGATGTTTGGCTGAAGAAATCACTTATTCCTTTAGATTGCAGCAAGGACGTTTTAGGGAAAGCGTTGATAAATCTCAAGAATTTCAGAGTAAACTTTAATTTTTGTGAAGTTCAAATTTGAAAAAGGTGAGAAATGGATTACAACATGCAGTGTTGGCCTTTATTGTGAATATTTTGACCACGAATGATGAAAAAACAAAATTAATTGAGATTTTCAACAGTTTGGATCATGATGGAGATGGCCAATTAACTCGACAAGATTTGAAAATGGGTCTTTTTCATTGTTGTCTAAATTAATTTTTTGTTCAGGATTTCAAAAAATTTTAAATTTGGAAAACAGTGAAGAAGAAGTCGATAAAATTCTGGAAGCTGTTGACACCAATGGAAGCGGGGCTATTGATTATATGGGTATGCTTTTAAATTAATCCCATTTAATTCAAATTAAAAATTAGAGTTTTTGGCTGCAACTATAAACAAAAAGCTGGTTTTATCAAAAAATCGGCTTGAGGCAGCCTTTCAAATCCTGGACTCAGTATTTATTACTATATAATAAAATAAATAATCAAATAAAAACAATTTTTGATAGGATGGAAATGGTTTTCTTTCAATTGAGGAATTGAGCTCTTTGATAAAAAACTTTGAAAATCATAGAAGCTATTTTGAGAAAATGTTTAATTCTTTTGATGCTAATGGTGACAAGCAGGTATATTTTAATTTATTATAAATATTTGGTTTCAATCTTTTGTTAATTTATCGTCAAGATTTCATTAAAGGAGTTCATTAACATGATGCTGGAATATGCTAACTAGCCTTTTTGTTCAAGTCTTAAATAATTTATTTTTAAGAGTAGTGTATCTTATAGGTGGTGTTTATAACACATTTTACATATTTCTTAATCACTAATTTTTATAAAAAAATTAAAAAATTAGAAATGGAAAATATTCCATCCTAACTGAATGTTTCATTAAATAATTAATAATTTTTCAAACAATAAATTGAATTTTCTTATTTTTGGTTAATTTTTCTAAACAAATTATAAATTGATCTTTTAGATCTTATAAGAAATCATGATAATATTTTTAATTTACAAAGAATATCAAAAAACAGGTTTCTCTTGTATAATTTTTATGTTGTATTTTTACTACAAATAACTTTGTATTTTGAAAAATAAAAATAAAAAAAATTTCTTTTGATTAAAAAATTTTTTGATTTAAAAAATTTCATTTTTCATTCATATTATTTTCTGATTTTTAATTATTTTTTTTATATCCAAAAAATATTTTGAATTTGTAAAGTCGAGCGTTCTATAAAAACTCATATAATATATTATAAATTTGCAGCGAGTACGATTAATGTTGTTCATTATTGTATTAATTTGTGCTTTGATCATAGCACTTCTTTTTGGGTTTGCCATTTATAAATTTGGCAGATATCTCTATTATATTTATCTCAACAAAAACTCAAAACTGCAAGATCATTCAAAAATCCATGAGAATGTGAATTTGGATCCCATTTTTGAAACAAATCATCAAATGGATTTAAAATTGGAAGATCCAGTAATTAACAATAGTATTCTTGTTGATGATAAAAAGTTGAATGATTTGGAAAATATTGGAAGTGCTTACACTCCAGGCTCCACAGAAAAAGAACCCAACAGTTCTTCTGAAAATTCAATTGAATTCAAAGATCTTGGAGATCAGTTAGTTAAGAGTGAAACAGAGTTACAGAGCTAAAACCAGTTTATAGAAATTGATATGAAGGATAGGAATAGTCATCCATTTTTAATTTTAAATTTGTAAAATCGAAAACTCATATTTTTTGGGGGGAGATGAAATATTGTTTTTTTAGTATAATTTTATCCTTGAAATATAATTAGTTTTTTTTCTTTTTTTTCTTCCTTAATATTTTTTTGGTAAATAAATTTTTTGTTTTCAGTAATAAGCAGTTTTATACCTCATCAAAAGGCTTTTAAAAATTCAATTGTTGGCTTAGGATACCATCTTTTCGGATTTGTTCCTGAGAACCAACACACATGTCCACCTCTCTCAGTTTCTGCAAAGAGAACATTTTCATTCCTGATGATGGCCTCTAAATGTTTCTCTGATTTCGTAGTAATAAGATCATCTTTTGAGTTAAGGATCAACACAGGGATGCTTATATTATCAATCATTTCTGTTGTCAACGAGGCAGGCCCCAAATACTCCTCGACTGTTCTATAGTTAAAAATTTTAATCGAAAACTTCTCATGGAATTTATAAATTGATTGCACTGCCAACACTTCATCAAAATTCACATGATGTCTAGACTTTTTTAGGATTGCAAAATTTGGTTTGATTATGTTTTTGATGTATTGTTTCACTAAAGTCTTTCCATAAATTGTTCCATCTATGCTTTCTATTGTTTCCAATAGATCAAAAGGAAGGGAAATCGCCACAGCTGCTTTAAAATACTTTGGCCTTTCAGAACTCCCCAGAAATCTCACCAGTTGATTCGCGCCAAACGAGAACCCCACCACATAAAAGTCAAGTCCTTTATATTTCTCACTTATGTGTTTCATAGCGAAGTCAAAATCATCAATTTTAGCACCATGAAACGGTTCAGGGGTTGTTAAAAACGTTTTGTTGATACCCCTATTATGAAAAACCAAAACATGGAAGCCTTGTTTATGTGCTTCTTGAACTAAGGCTCGAACATAGGGCGTATCCGACCCCCCTGTCAATCCATGCATAATGATCAAAAGTTTTTTGCTTGAATGATTCAGGAAAGAGGCATCTAAAGAAACCTGGCCACAATCTGGCAATCTAATGTATTCTCGATGGAAATTGACATGAATTTTGTCCGATTCAAAAATAGATGTTTTATGATTATAAAGTGCCTGCAAGATTGGATGCGAAAGATAAGGTGTTGGATGGAAATGAGCATCTTTCAAATAGGTCAATTTTTCCAATGAGACGTTTTTGGATTGGAAATTTTGGTTGTGGAACAAATGTATTCTGGACTTCTTAAGCAAATTTGAAAAATGCAGGTAAATAGAAACACAAAAACTGATCATAATAAATGAAAGGAGCTTGGAGAGGTCCATAGATTTGATGATTGCGAGTAGTAATATAAAGAAGAAGAGGAAATAAAGCGTTTTTTGGCCAGGGATCTTTGAACGAAGGGAAGTGAAAGGCAGTTCAAACATGATGGTTTTTTAATTAATTATGCTGTTTTTTTTATAAATTTTTCATTTTTAAAAGTTTTTATTTAAACAAATGTCAAGGAGTTTTTATTAGCATCAAAAAATTACGACCCATCAAAAAAAAAAAAATTTGAGTGAAAAAATAAAAATTCATCGCTTTTTATTTTTTCTCAAAATTATTTTATTGAAACAAAAAAAAAATACAGAATTTTTTCTTTCTCTCGATATTCATTTTTTTTTATTTAATATATAAACGAATGACCAATATTCCCACCATTTCCTAATCGCCTTCCTCCTCATCTAAATGCTCAGAATAGCTATACTCGGCCTTGTTGTGCATTACAATTTCATTTCCTACAAAATAAAAGCTGTCCGATTTTGTAGTCCAAGGTGATTTTATCATATCTTCGATAACTTTTGATTCAAGATTTGGGATAGAATAGATGGATTCCCATGAGTTGGTGCAGTTTGGCATGCAGAATGGGAAGTTGAAGTCGAAACTTTGTATTAATTTTTCTTTAAAATAATGTCGTTCAATCATTCGGAAATTTTTCAATGGCTTTTCTCCAACGGAAAAGACCAAAGTTGTTCCTATCTCTTTCAATTTGAAGAAATTTGGACCAAAGTGATATCTCACAGTTCGTAGTTCGTCTTCGTTTATGTCTTCCATCACTTCTGCCTTGATCTCCTCATCTTCTGGCTCTTTTTCTATGGAAAAAAATACTTGGTTTGATTCAACATCCCTAATCTTAAAGGCAAGAAATTGGATGTTATAAATGTTTGCTGATAAGGAACAAAGATAGGATTCGGTTGGCTTCTTGAGGCTCAAAACATAATCCGGAGTGATCTTTACAGAAGAGGAGGCCTTGTTCATTTGCATTCAAATAAATTTTTTTAAAAATAAAGAATTCTTGGCAAATTCAAAAATAGTTAATTTTTTAGATTAATTTTTTTAAAAAACAATTTTTAAAATTTTTATTGTGTGAGTATTTGAATAAAAAAATAATATGGAGAAAATAAATAGAGGTTAAATTCAAATTCAAAAAAAGATGAAACTAAAGACAAAACAATTAAGTTAGTGAGAAGAATTTTAATCTGATGTATAAAATGCCGGTCAATAAACAAAATTTAAGTGAAATATTATTATAGTCTTTATATATGACCAAAGGAATTTACGGAAATATGATTTTTTTTTTTTTTTAAGCGTCTTCAATTTTTTTATCTTTATTTTGTGCGCCTTCAAGAAATAAAATGACAAATTCAATCAATGAAAATAAAATACAAATAATTATATTCTAACTCCTCTCACCACCTATCTCATATTAACATTGCTGTTTTTAAAAATAACTGCGGGTTTCTCATGCTTTACTTCCAATTTCTCATTCCGTTGAAATACCCTCCAAAACCTCAAAGTCTCATCGACACTTGCAGAAACAACAACTTCTCCATCAGGGCTTTCACACATCTGTACAATCCTATCCATATGTCCTTTCAACTCACAAATCTTTTTCATCATTGGGTATTTCCATAGACTCAATTGATTTTTATCAAATCCATGCGAGCTCAAAATCTCTTTCTCAAACTTATTCCAAATCAAAGAGCTCACTTGACTTTCAGTCTGGACACTTTTCATTAGTTTCCCAGTGTCGCAATTCCATAACTTTATGCATTGATCCAGAGTCCCCCCTCCAGAGGCAAGAACTCCTTTTTGCCAAGGACTCCATGCCAAAGCTTTGACAGCGCTTTTATGTTCAGTGAATTTCTCTCGCATAGAATCCATAGCCTGGTCCCATATAATAAGGTTATTGTCATTGGAACCTGAAGCTAATTGAGCTCCATCCAATGACCATTGTAATCCACAGACTTCCTGGGAATGCCCTGTATATTTTGAAATGATATTTTCGGGCATCCTGACATCATGGTTGATTATTACGGCATCCCGAGATCCTGAGGATAAAATATGATTGTTCCATGAAAGAGATGAGACTCTCTTTTTGTGGCCTGGGAGACTTCTCAAAGGCAGGGATTTAATAATATCCCAAAGTTGAATTGAATTGTTGGCAAAACCCACACCCAAGCAATTGCCATTTTTCATAAAGCTCACTGAACTAATATATTCATTTGGGTCTGAAAGCAGAAGTTGCACTGATCCAGTTAAATAGTTCCAAAGGTATAGATTTTTGTTTAGTGCAATGGATAAAATATTGGATTGGCTCCAATCCATCAAATTCAAATAATAGTCATCCAGGATCTCAGGAGCGTCAAGCATTTTCTCAGGGGTTGGGCAAATAATTCGAGTGCTTTGAATGTTGGAAACCTCAAGGGCAAGCTTAAAAGTTGATTGGATTGAATCATTCAATGAAGACAAAGTTTCACCTTTTTTTGAGCCATAAGCCAACATTTGAGAACGAATGGACGAAACTGAAGAAGGACTGGAGGGTTTGATGAAATTTTGTGGGAGGTTCTTACATAATGCATCTTCAAGGAGTCTCGTAAAGGATTGATTAGCTTGGTCTTCTACAAGAATGGGGGTAGAGGTGGGCTTTGAATTAAGGCTGGACTTTGAATCAGAAATGAAGAAGGAGTTTACATGATTTGTTGTTGCACGATTGGGAATGAAACGATCTCCCTATAAAATTTAAAGATGAGAAAAAAACAAGGAAAGGTATTTATGGTCAACTGTGCATTTTGTGGTGGATTTTAATTGGGAGGATCTGAAATTGTCTTGATGGGAGGGCTTAGAGTATGTGTTAAGTTGGGAAATCATTCTGAGGGTTGGTTAACAGGTTTTTAAAATTTTGATTTTTGAGATGAATATGCACATTTTAAAGGAAAAGGAGACTGCCTGGAATATTGTGTTGCAGCTTTTCAATTTTTAATCGCGGACACACCAAATTTTTAATATTTGTTTTTTTTCTCTGTTCTTTTTAAAAAATAAAAAAAGATTTGAAATTGTTTAATTATTTTTTTTTTTTGACACCTTTATAAAAATTTTGAAATAATATTTATTGATTAAACAAATATTGGTTTTTTAAGTTTATTTTTAAAATATCGTCTAATTGAAATAGAAAATATTTTCATAAATTATTAAACTTCAAACAACTGGAGTTTAATTCACTAATTTTGGGTGATGCCAATCCTTCTAAGCAAAAAGATCTCATTGAACTTAATGACGCGTCGTTATCTGAATTTTTATTATAAATTTTGTCCAATTTTTGATAAAGATCATCCAAAGGTTTTCTATTAAATTCTGTTGGAGTTCTCACCACCAAGTTAAAAACCTTCTTCATGGAGTTTTCCAATTCTTTAAAATTGGTTCGAGGGAAGAAATCATTCAAAATACAGAAGAAAATTTGCAGGCTGTTTTGAAATTTTTCTACGTAATTAAATGAATTTTCTGATCTCATCATCATCATTTCGTTTGGATGGCAGTTTTCTTTGTTTTCATAATAGGATGAAAGAATTACCATGAAAGAAAAGTAAAGAATCAAAAGGTTTTTCTTGAGTTCAATCAAAGTTGTTTTGTTTTCTTCATAAAGTTTCTTCAGTGAATTCAAATTATTTCTTTTTTTTTTTAGTTTTAAACCAAATTTAAACTTTTTAATTTTACTGTGTAAAATCTATTTTTGTCTTAAATTGTCGTTCGATGTCTTCTTTTGTTTTTAATTGGAAATCTTCATATTTTTGCTTTGATTCAAACATCTGTCTTTCCAATAGTTTATTTTGTTGGCTATTTAAAAATTAAAAATCTATTGATAATTTGGCACTTGAATTCTGTTATGTTACCTTAAGGATTCGATTTCTGATTTGAATGTGATTTCATGTAATTCTGATTCTTTGATTTGTAATTTTAGATCTTGAATTTCAATTTGCGAAATTTTAAATTCCTTTTGAATTGAGTCATATAGAGATCTATATTTCAAACTATTTCTTAAAAAAAAGGAAATAAATATATTTGAACCCAGATTGTTCGAATTTTTTTTCCAAAATGTTCATATCCACTTTTTTTTCTTTGAGTTCTTCTTCTAGTGCTTCAATCTTTCTGCATTTTTCATCTATTTTGCATTTCAATTCTTGATCATATTGACTTTTTAATATTTTTTTTTAATTTAAAAACAGCCCTTAAATTTTAATTTTTTACTTTGGTTGCGTTGAGTTTTTGTGATGGCCATCATTTTTTAATAAATTATATATTTGTACGTCCTGATCAGCCACTCTTTTCAAAAGTTCCTTGACTTTCTCCTCAAAAAGTTTTTTGTGATTCATATACTCTCCCTCCATTCCTTTTAACTCCTCGCATTTATCTTCACACATTTTCTCTAATCCTTCATTTTTTCTCACCAAATCTGTGAAACTTTTTTCATTGAAAATCGCCATGATTTCTTCTTTTAAACATCTTTGTTTTCTTACTACCTCCAAATATTCATTATCTACAAGTGAAATCAGTTGATTTTGCTTGTATTTCAACTAAAATAAAAAATTTTCATTTTCTAATTAAATTTGAATATTAATTAATTTCCAATTTACTTCGACAAAATTTTGTTCCAATTTTTCAATGAATTCATCTTTGACCTGACATTCAACTCCCATTTGTTCTAAACAACTTTGCAACTTGCAATTGTTTTTCTTCAACATTTCATTTTCTTCCATGAATTTTCTGATATCAACCCCATTATCTTTGGTTTTAAAAAGACATTCAATGGCTTTTTTCAACTCGTTCAAAGATGAAAAATTATTCATTTTATCGAATTCCATGTATCTTGAATCAATCAGGTTAAAACTTATATTTTCTAAATGTTTCTCTTCCAAATCTTGAGCAGTCTGATTTGTTTTTTTTAAATATTCTTTCAGATCCTCAACAATTTTCGCTAACTCCAAAGAAAAAGTATTTGATTGATCCAAAATCTGTTTCATTTGTTTGAGCAGATGCTTATTTTTCAATAAGGTCTCTGATAATTCCTTTGATATCTTGTTTTTTTGATTATGCATCAGTTCCAAATTTTTCTTAGTCTATTAACATAATAGAAATAAATTTACTAAAACGATATTATTACTGTTTTCAATTTTTCCTCGCATTTGGCTGTATGTTTCTTCAGAGCCAAGCCTTTATTTTTCTCTTCTTTTAGCCATAATCTTGCTGTTTCAAAGAAGTTTTTCCTCAGCCTACCAGTGACATCTTCAAAGACGATTTTCGTCTGAACAATTTCCTGTAATTACAAATTAATGACAATGACAAAAAGCCTCTTTTATAATAAAAACCTTTCTCATAAGCTCGATTTGAGCATTATGTTGATCATTCAAAAACCCAAACTCTCTATTTTCGCTTAAAGCTCTTAACATCTCCTCATCTTTCCCAAAGTTCTGCTTGAAACTCTTCAGGATGTTATTCATTAGTCTGAGAAAACTCTCCTTAATTCTTAAATTCGGAGCGATTAGATCAAGACTTCTTTGGGAGGTTTCTATTGACAAAAAACAATTTATGTCATGTCCTATGAGATTTTTGGTGGTTTTAGTCACAATATTTCTAATATCCTTTAAATAAATCAGTTGCTTTGTTTTCGGAAGCTTAGATTTTTGGTCTTTCCAACAAATAGCCTCCAAATTGTGAGAATAAAACACAGTTCGATAATTAGTTTTCTTTGGGTTTTTATAAGAAATTTTCAGGAAACTCCATCCTTTTGCAATTTCACTCATCTCAAATATTTGGGTTTCAAGCCGCTTATTTAATGATAAGGCATTACAAAATTGATTTTCTAATGTTTGGATTTTATGTTCAAGATCTGAGAAGCAATTTCCTAATTTTTCATGAAATTCTTCATCTATTTCGAACCCTTGTTCCCATTTCAGAAGTTTCTCGATCATGGATTCTCCAAAAACTGTCTTTTTCATTAAAAAACTACTGTCTTTGCATGAAAATCTCGATTCCGAAAACATTTTAGATAAATTCTTTGAACATTTATTGGCGCCAGTTATGGAGTTAAATTGGCTGTTTTCAGGGAAGAAAAGACTGGTTTTATTGAGTTGCGATTTGTGGAGAGATTTGGTTCTGTTTAAATGAGGGGATTTGCCAATTTTGGCGAAATCGGACATAAAGGAATCAGATCCGAATGTTTTGTTGGCCTTAAATTTGCCCGCCATGAGAAGATCTGGTTGGAAGACTTCAATTGAGGAGGCGTTCATTGGAGATATTAATTTTTAAATTTTTTAAATATTTTTGGTTAATAATTACGTTAAATTTGAAAAAAAAATTTTAGTTAATATGATCTTCAACAATCGATGCTATTTCAGAATTTAAAGAGTGAAGGTAAATAAAAAAGGAGAGGGGGAATTAAATTGGTGAAATGAAATAAAATGGATCGATAGAATAAATATGTTAGCAATATAAAAGGTTTCAAATATTTCAAAAGCATTTGAAAATTTCTTTTATGTTGATGTTATTTTCTTTGCATTGTAACAAAATTTCTTGATGGAGCAAGAAGTTTCGGGAATGCAAATCTACTTTATAATTTCCAATAACTTAAGAGACTATGAATGTTAAAACATAATATTTTATGGGAATTTATTTTAAATTTTCATTTGAGTTTTATAATTTTTGTTTAAAAATCATATTTAATTTTAATAAAATTTGTTTTATTTAATTATTTATTTTCGAATTTTTGCTGCGTCTCCAGAATATTTGCTAAAGGATTTTACGTTTGGGTATTTTGCTGTAGTGCATCGGAGCTTTGGGTGTTAGGGGTTTGATCATTGAAGTTTTGTTCGTTAAAGTTTTGGTTGTTTGAGATGTGACAGTTGGAGTTGTGGGAAAACTTCAAAAATTTTGTTTTTTTTAAATAAATTTAAAATGTAGGAGGTCTTAATTAAAACAAATTCAAATTTAATTATCGACACAATTTATGTTAAAACAACTAAATCCTGTCGAAGAATCGTTTCTATTAGGACTGTTAATGGTTTGAGTTTTAGAAAAGCGCAAAAAGCATTTGAAGAAAAATTCAACAGGAAATTAAAGTATTGACACCATTTGCAGGGTACAACATCGCTCCAAAAAGATAAAGAGAGGTAATTCAGGAAGCTTTACAAAAAAAAACGACTAAAATAGAACATCGGATCATTAAAACTGTTATTAAAAGCAATAGATAAGAGAACAAAAGAATCAAAGTACAAGAGGTCTGTTCAGAAAATGATGAAGAAATTTGGAGGCGGAACCAATGTTAAAATATGGGGATGTTTTGGCAATAATAATATTGGAAAAATTCAATTTATTGATGGGGTGATGACTGGCCAAATTTATAAAGAGATATTAGAAGAAAATCTTTTTGAAAGTGTGTACATTAATTGTGAACTCCCCTCTGACTTCTATTTTCAGATGAATAACGATCCAAAGCATACGAGCAGAGTTTATGGCAGGAAATAAAAATCGAAGTCGGAAAGAATAAACATTTGAAAAACGAGGCAGACTGAAGGAAGAAATCACCAAGAGTTTGGAATAATTTTGGAGATAACAGAAAAGAGTATTTAAATAATCTCATTAAAAGTATGCCAAATAGGTTAAAAGAAGCTATAAAATCAAAGGGATTTTATATAGATTATTAAGGAATCTATAAATTATGAAAAAATTTAAACATTTTCTAATCATTTTTCCAAATATATTTCAAATAAAAAAAATTTTAAAGGAGTGGAATTTTAATTTATATTTTTTTTTTTTTTTTTTTTTTATGACACCAAGAAGTTTTTTTCATCAACTTAAAAAAAACAACATCATTAAAATATTTCAAATTTGAATTTGAGAGTCTGATAAAAAAAGACTCTTTCGATTTGATCACTTTCTAGTTTATTTTTGTGAATATATATTTTTTTTATAATATTTAAATTCTGCATTTTGAAGAAAAACAGTGATAAGAAAAACCTTAAAAATTTAAGAAATTCGGCTTTTATAAAAACAACAAAATGACAACTCCTTCAAATTCCCACTTCATCGTCAAGTCAAGCGAGGCTTTTCTTGAAGATGATCTTCAGGGAATTTACCAGCAGTTGCAAGACATCGCAGAAACAGTAATACTTCCCTCTGATGAAACCAAATTCACTCAAAACCTTGACGATAACAATTTTAACGAGATCGAGGGTTTTTACAAAGAAATTGATCAAAAGGAAAAACAAGTTAAAATCCTCGTTGAAATCTCGACCTCTCTTCTGACAAAAACCAAGGAGAAAATCATAAATAAAGAGCAAGAAATCAAATTTATTAAACAAAACGTCGATATTCTGGAAAACGATCTATCACAAGGAAAGGAACGCATGAACGAGTCCAACGATATAATAAATTCTTTGAATAATCAAAAGGATCAATTGGAATCATATCTAAATGATTTGGAGACTGGGTACGAAAAAACTCAAGATAATCTTTTCAGATCTCAAGAAGAATTCATTTCCCTGGGCGAATATAAAAGGAAATTCCAAGAGTTGAACAGTTTATTGGATCAAAACAATGATTTGTTGAGTTTTTATAAGCAGACAAACGAGGATCTGAGGCGTGAGTATAAATTTTCTAAGACAGAACTGGGCAATTGCAAAGTGGAAGTTGAAGGGATGCGCAAAAGGCTTACATTGCTCTTAGAAAATTATGAGAAATCTATTCATAAACAAACTAACTTGAACAAGCAAAAGCTGGTGCTTCAGGACCAAATTTCCAAAATAAAGGACGAAATAAAAAATATCCAACAATTGAACTCGGTCCTCATCAAGGAAATCGAAAGGGATCAATTGAAAAGAATCAAGGGAGTCACCAAAATCAGTTCGGTCGGGTTCCTTCAAGGATTGAAAGAGACTCCCAAAAACATACATACATTAAAAAATCAATTAATTTCCAAAACAAAAAATGAGATTTTTGATGATAAGATGAGCATTGATCTTTTGATAGAAACCGAGGAAAAGGAAAAAAGCCAGGAAAATATAAAAACACCACAATTACTGAAGAAATGCGAAAATATAGAGGAAAAAGACAAAACCCTTTGTGAAAATAATAAGAATGATGCAAAAGCAAATGACTTCACCTATGAGAATTTCACGAGCTTTAAAAACGCTCTTGAAATTAACGTGGTGAGCCAGAAATCAGAAGAATTCACCTTGGAATCGGAGGGACCGAAATATTTCAAAACAGTGAAATTAAATTCCTCAAGGAATGGCAGAGAAGATTTTTATCCTTTGGGGGGACTGATGAATTTTTGGATGGTTGGAGGACTTACTGTATTATTCTCTGTGATTTTAGTTTTAAAAACACAAATAAAAAACAAATAATTAGAAAAAGAAACAATAATAAACTATTATTTTGATTTTTTTTTTAATTTTTTCTAAAAAAAATTATTTTTTTGTTATAGTGAATTCGGAAAAGCCGGAATGGCAAAAAGTTTTAAGCCTTGTGGCGCACGT
>Ga0302186_10000585_pt1 | contig 32258 bp, 22 predicted proteins | sample II_Bog_E1_2_FD_198782 | JGI IMG/M metagenome (GOLD analysis project Ga0302186, IMG submission 198782) | Peat permafrost microbial communities from Stordalen Mire near Abisko, Sweden - II_Bog_E1_1 | ecosystem: Environmental > Terrestrial > Soil > Wetlands > Peat | place: Sweden: Abisko... | reverse complement strand
CCCAACCCCAACCCCAACCCCAACCCCAACCCCAACCCCAACCCCAACCCCAACCCCTATTGAATATATAAGTTTTAACTCGCAATCAATTTTTACTACTTGATACTATACATGTTTTTTTATTGTGATAAAATTGATGTTCTATCCTATCTTTTTTTTTATATATTTTTTAATTTTAACCTTTGAGATTTTCATTCGTATCTAAAATTTAATTTATAAAATAAATACAAATTAAAAATTTACTGTTTTATTTGAAAATATTACGATCAACAAAAGCTTTTTCCGAATAAATATTACCTTTATCTTGGCTTAATTTTTTATATTCAATTTGAATTTTAAAAATAGGCATCCCCTATAATATAATAGAAGTGAAAATTTAATAATATTAGGATGTACTATAAGTTTGTATTGATGCGACATGCTTGTAGCAAGCATAATACTGAAAAGGATAAATGGAAAGGTGAAAACGGTGATAAATCCTACAAACTCAAGCCAGAGTTCAAATTAATCAAGTTTAATTCCTAATACATCGATTCTAATTAGATAAGCATCCCACAATGTCTATAAGCCAAAGATAAATATATAAATCTTCATAAAGTAGAAATTATCCTGACTTCTCCCCTTCGAAGATGTTTATAAACCTGCAGAATTTTCATACAAGGAAGAGAAAAATAGTTTAAAGTTATCGTTGAACCTTTACTGGTCAGTAGATTAGCAAATGCTTGGTCCATCGGCTCAGATGTAAAACTATTAAAAGATGGTTATAAGGACTATGATTTTAGTGCTCTTGAAGAAAATTAATAATTTTGGGCCCTTAAGCTACTAAAAATGAATAGAAAATGTAATCTGAAATAACTTTGTTCTAGCAATGAGAATATTCAGCAACGAATACTTCAATACATAGAATAGGAGGGAGGATAAACATATCATGAGTTTTTTGCCAGAACCCGAGTCTTAAAACAACGACTTTTAGAGATTATAAAAAAACAACAAATTACTGATATCAACAAGAATAAAATTTTAATAATATCGCATTCATGCGTTCTCAATTTTTTGCTTGGAAAATAGTTGAATGAAAAGGGGAAAGTTAAGGATAAAGTCGATTTTGATCATTGCATACCCAAGGAATTTAGTGGTGAGTAGATCTTCTAAATAAATTGAGTCGATGGAATTTGTGCCTAAATAATTTGATGTTTAAAATTTATTATGAAGATAGCGCTATATTTTTAGATAGGCTTAATTTTAATTTAACTTCTAAATAGACAATTAAATTCTAAAGCTTATTTTCCAAGAGTGTATCTTGTTAATTAATAATTTGCTAATGATAAAAAATAAAGAATTCATGTTTTAATATTTTAGAATATGACTAAAACTATGAATGATTTGGATAAATATAAGTCTGAATATAAAGATGTGGTGATGTTTTATAATTGAGCTTTATAATAGAAGAAAGTTAATTATTATTTATCTGTTTCCCAAATCATGATTACCCAACTTGTTTGCTATATTCAACTTTCAAAATTTATAACAGCAAATTATTATTCCATTTGATTTCTTTTTTAGACTCTTTGTTTCATTAATCTTCTTTATTATTTTATATTCAACTGTTTTGTACCGCGATGAATGAGGATTTAGAAATATTCTAACTTTCCCAATATCCCAAAGATAAAATAATACTTGAAATTGTCAGTATTTTAAGCAAAGGATAGATTTAAAGATTTACTGTTCTTGTGAAGCGAACCTTTATTAAAATCAATCTACAAGATGAATAAAAAACGTTTCTAAAAATGTCGCAAACTTTAAAAAAATGTAGAAAATCACTTGTTGCGAATAATTTAAAAATGTCTCAGTCTGTAAATAAAAGCAAAGATTTTGACCCAGCTGATTCTTTAAGTGAGTCCGAGTCTGAATATAAATAAGAATAGCCAATTTAACAAGGAATTAGACTGTATAAATAAAACAAATTTGCATCAGCAGTCTAAATATTGTAGACCATCAAAGAGCAATACTCTAATATACAAAAAGATTATACATCAGGACAATATAGATAGATACTCACAGCTTTGGCAAACTCCTACTTTCACCTCGAAAGATTCAACTAAGCATTAAATCTATATAAGGAGCTGATCAGAGATGGCAGCAATGAAAATAACAATAACCGTTAGAGGGGCAAATGGTATAATAACATGGGGTGCTGCTATGGTAAACTGGGGAATGAGAAACATAGCATGAATGCCTATAGCCAAGCCATCAAAATATATTCAGCATATTAAGATATTGACTCTTCTCCGCTGTTTGCTAATATTGCTAATATATACTACCAGTTTCAGATGTACTAAACTGCTGATAAATATTATATTTAGGCCATAGCAGAAAGAAAGAAGAAAAATCCTGAAGGAAAATAGCTTCTTTATCACGTTTATCGTAAACTCAGTTGTTCTCAGATGAAACAATAAAAATTCAAAGAAGCATCTTAGAATTTAGAAAAAGCCCTTAAATTATCACTAAGCGGATTCGGAGATACAATTGAAGTGTTGACGGAAGGAGCATACTTAAAATAGATTGAATAAAAATGGTAGTAAGCATTATAGTTTTACTAAAAACTTCATGAGGAGTTTGATAAGAACAATAAGAATAAAGCCTTTATCTATGAAAAAGTATCAATAATTTATAAGAATATAGGAAAAAAACTAGAACAGGATAAGTATAGTGCTAAAGCCATCAATTAACATCAAAAATTTGGAGACGATATTAGGGTTAGCAAATTGCTTACTGGAAAAGGCTAAACTTCATGATATATTTTTAATTTATTAGCAATCATTTTAAGTTAATTGATTTTAAAAATCGGAGTAAAGATATTAAATCTTTGTTTCCTGATATTACATTCATAAACATGCATAATTAAATACACAATTTTAGGAATTCTTATCAAAATGAATGCAGTTGGGAGGATTATATAAATCAGAATAAGCAAAAAGAGAACTGCAATGTCGGAGTATTAAGTTGAACATCTCCTCCAGCGAAGAGTTAATAAATTTAGTAATTCCCATTTTTATGCAGACAAATTTTAATATTTGGTCAAGTGGGTAGGATATCCTTAAAGCTAATGCACCTGGGAACCAACCAAAAATCTGACTTCCTGCAGAAATTTAATTTAATCATTTGATTAAAATTTGGCTCGAAAATTGCCAAAAGGAAAGCCAAACAAAAATTAGTGTAGGCAAAATAAAAAGATTATAGATTATTTTAAAAAGCCATCAGTCATAAGCAAAATAATTATCAACTAAAATTAAATACAAAAGTTATAACAACTCGATAATACTATATTGGAATAAGTGAATTTAACCAAAAACAATAAGTCCCAACTTTAACCCGTATAGATTTCGAATGCAACACAATAAGAAAACAAAAAAATGAGTGATTTGTCAGCCATAGAGCATATTGAAACTTCTATTGAAAATAATACAGTAAAAACAGAGAAAGAGGATAGTTAATAATTAAATAAATATGGAAACAAGTTCGGAGAATTGACCAGTTCGATTGAAATTTTGGGAATATTTAGAAAGAACAATGAATTGTATTATTCAATGATGATGGAAAATGGTGAATAGATAACAATGGAACGAAAAGTACTAATACAGAAAGATCCTCTTGCGATATTATTATTTTATGAAAAACATTTAAAGTATTACCCCAAGAAAATGATATGACCGGCTTTATAATTTATCATCTTTTTTATTTAATTTGAAGGGGTTGATGCTGCACCTCAAACAGATTTTAAAATAAATGAAGCTGAAACAATTTTGTCTTACAATAAAAAGGATGATAAGTTTTATTGAACATACATTTAATAATATCAACTTGAATGACAAATTTACAGGTTTTTATTAGGGAATCTTAAAATGAAGAGAAACTTTGCTAAACTAATAGAACAGGTTGTTACTTGCTTATTTAGGCTCTTCTGAACATGTTTCCTCGTCTAATAATATTCAGGCGTTCATCGATCTAACCAAAGAAAATGAGTGTGCGTCAATTTGTAATAAGTGTCTCCTTTTTGAACAAAGAATTCAGGAACTAAAGGCAGAACTATAGCTTCTTAAACTCGATTCTCAAAAAAATAAACAATCAACATCACCATCAAAAAGATCGATTAGAGTAAGTCCATTTCGAGTTACAACCAAAAATGTCAACTCAAATATCAAAGAAAATGAGGAAACCAAGCATAATAATCTAAGGTAAAATTACAAGTAGATAGATACAGCTATTAAATTAATGAGCATGAACTTGAGCAGGAAATTAAAAAGCTGCGAGATATCGAAGAAATGGCTGAAAAATTGAGCACTGTTGAAAAAAAGGAAAGGGATATCCTCAAGCAGATAATTAAAAAAAGCAGCAGTCTGTAAGGCACTCCTAGATCTCATCCTACAGGTAGCCCTAAATCAAACAAATTACATTTTGTTTAATAAACAAATAATAAAACAAATGAATAAAAAAATTAGAAAAATGGATCATGCCCTCTATCAGCATTAAAAAATTAAAAGTCTACTGATGCTGTAAAAAATGTTGACTGCAAATAAACAGATAAGATTGAAAGATAATAGTCTAATAATCGATGTAAATTAACTTTAATATAGCTTAAAGAGACCTGAAAATAATACAATAATTTGGAAAAAACGATAATGTTCCACCTGGAGAGAATTTAACAAAAATAAATTTATAACTAACAAAAACGAATGTAATTGAACCGGAACTTTAAGCTGACATAAAAAGTGTTTCCTCCCTTTATAAATCGTCTATCTCCATGATGACTGAGAAGGATGCTGACACGGCTTATAAATCAAAAATGAGAAATCAAGCACTTATGGCTAAAATAAAAAATAAGAAAAAATGAATTGAATGATATTTGACATTTATCTTTAACGAATACGATGATAAGTTTTAAGTTTTAAAGATTTTGAACTAAAATCCTTAGGCAAAGCAAAAGAGCGAAGGGAGGTTGTGAGAATTGGAAATGTAATAGGTAACCAAAAATCTCCAGTTCAAGAAAGCATTACAGCAAACACTAAGATTCATAATAATTAACATTTAGATAACAATAGAAATATTTTTTTGTTCTGATGATAGGATAAATCACTTCAAAAAAGAAAACGACATATTTTTATGATTTGCTAATAAAAAAAATATATAAAAAGTTTTATTTGGAGGAATATCAGCAATATTAGATGAGAAAATTAAATTAAGTCTAGATCATTAATTTATGCTCTTTTAAAAAATTTCTGATCAATATTCATACAAGAATAATTTTGTTATGCTAATGCCAAGAATTTAGCTACTACTACTAGTTTTATTAGTAGGACAGACATTCACTGCCACCATCTCAGCCATCCCAACTGACTCGCAGTCTGATGACGTCAAGAGTTATCGCAGAATGGTTGTCCAACTCAACATGAAAAGGATTGAAGAGCACAACAGCAATCCTCAAGCCACCTACAAAATGAAGGCCTACCCGGCTTTCATTCACCTCACTCAGGAGGAGTTCAGAGCCACCTACCTCAATAAGGTGGAGAGCTTTTAGTTCAAAGGCGTTCGGCATGATATCAAGGTTTAACTGTCCGCACTCAGAGGCAAAAAGGCTGGTCTTTCTAACGTGAAGGCCGTCTACAATGTCGATCTTCGTAATTATTACTCCTCCGTCAAAAACCAAGGTGCCTGTGGAAATTGTTATGCAATGAGCACAGTGGAGAACGTCAACATTCAAAACATCATAAATGCTAAAAACGTTCCTGCTCTTTCCTATCAACAATTAACCGACTGCTCTAAGGGTTACTATAACAACAATGGTTGTAATGGAGGTTGGCTCTATGAATCTTTAAATTTTATTCAAGTATATGGTCTTTATTCTGAATCTACATATCCCCAGTCACTGAATACTTTTCAAAACAATGTTGCTGGCACTTGCAAATCCTACAACAGTCAGAAATATACCATAAAAGGATGGTATTATTTCCTTGATTACTCATGCATGAGCAGGGTGAATGTTTTGCACGCCAGGACTTCAATTTCTATTGCCGTTGCTGGTGGAAGCTTTCCCTTCCAATACTACCACAGTGGAATTTTAAGTGGATGCGGAAACTATCCTTACGTTGACCATGCTGTCGTTCTAATGGGTATCAGCCTTAACACAGGCATGGGAAACTACTGGGTCATCAAAAACAGTTGGGGAACAGGATGGGGTGAGGGTGGCTACATCAGAATTAACCCCACCAACGATTAATGCCACGTGTGTTATGCTGGAGCCTTTCCAGCAGTCTGAAATGATCATCAGATTCAATCAATGCCCATATTTATTGACTATTAATATATTTTTAAAAAATAATCGATTAATGTATCTTAATAAAACAAAAGTGTCAATAGATCGATATTTTTGCTAATGTAATAAATATATAAAAGAAATGGTGAAGGGATGGGGTAATTATTCTTACGCTAATCACACTGTTGTATTAGGGCACTATTCTTTAACATCGTAATGAGCAATTAGTAAAATCTTTAAGAATAGTAGGGAAGGGGAAGTGAAACGAGCTTCATTAGAATTAATTACAAAGATATCAATTAGATATCATAACCTTTACTGTTGATAAATTAAAAGTGAAAATATGTGTATACAATTTTTTACAAGACCATTAAATATACTTTTAAATTTAAGGTCCCTATAATTTTTTAGTTTAAATAATCTCTGCCAAAGCGGATAATATAAAAGATTAGGGTGGAAGCCTCCAACGGAAGAAGAGGTATGAATATATCCCACTTTGTTTTCTTTATTTTATTTTTATTTTAATAATTTAACGGTCCACAAACCCAATTCCTAATCACTAAAACAAATCTAATAATAATTACAGCCTGTGAGGTCTTTTTACTTGACTTTTCTCAAGGACAACTGCTCACGGAATTTTTGAATTATTTGTTAATAATAAATTAATAATAAATTATTAATCGTAAAATGAAAGGTTATCAATCTCTATAAATATAATTACATTAATTATCATAAATTAACATTTATGCCCATCATTTGGTTACTGCTACTATTTTTATTAGTAGGACAGACATTCACTGCCACCATCTCAGCCATCCCAACTGACTCGCAGTCTGATGACGTCAAGAGTTATCGCAGAATGGTCGTCCAACTCAACATGAAAAGGATTGAATAGCACAACAGCAATCCTCAAGCTACCTACAAAATGAAGGCCTACCCGGCTTTCATTCACCTCACTCAGGAGGAGTTCAGAGCCACCTACCTCAATAAGGTGGAGAGCTTTTAGTTCAAAGGCGTTAGGCATGATATCAAGGTTTAACTGTCCGCACTCAGAGGCAAAAAGGCTGGTCTTTCTAACATGAAGGCCGTCTACAATGTCGATCTTCGTAATTATTACTCTTCCGTCAAAAACCAAGGTGCCTGCGGAAATTGTTATGCAGTAAGCACGGTGGAGAATGTCAACATCCAAAACCTCATAAATGGTAAAAACGTTCCTGCTCTTTCCTATCAACAATTAACTGACTGTGCTGTAGGTTACTATAACGACAATGGTTGTAATGGAGGCTGGCTATATGAGACTATAAATTTTATTCAAGTGTATGGCTTATAGACAGAGGATATTTATCCTCAATCAATGGAGACTTTTAATAATGGAATAGTCGGTACATGTAAATCTTATAATAGCACAAAGTATAAAATTAAAGGGTGGTATTTTTTTCCAGGATTTTCGTGTCTGAGTCGAGTGAATGTTTTACTCACAAAAACATCTATAACCGTCGCAATTGCAGGCGGTAGCTTTCCCTTCCAATACTATTACAGTGGAATTTTAAGTGGATGCCGAGACTATCCTTACGTTGACCATGCTGTTGTTCTAATGGGTATCAGCCTTAACACGGGTATGGGAAACTACTGGATTATTAAAAACAGTTGGGGAACAGGATGGGGTGAGGGTGGCTACATCAGAATTAACCCCTACAACGATTAATGCCACTTGTGTTATGCTGGAACTTTTCCATCAGTGTGATATAATTTTTATTGTATAATATATCAATTTATCAATAGCTGAGTAATACTTTAGTCAGCGAACAGTCATGTCATGAATGCCGGCCATAGCTGAGAATGGCAGCTGGTTTGACAAGAGAAATAGGTATTTTCTTTCTTGTAATTTATTTAAGAACAATTTTATTTTTACCTTTAGTGCTTTCAACTCTTTTTTTGAGCATCTCACTTTTTAATTATTTTTCTGATCTTGCAGGCATGGATGATTGCAATCTTCTGGAACCTAAATAGCTTTGCTTATCTTTATCTTTTTCTTTATCCTTTTCTTTTTATCTCAACCGCCTGCTCTGCTGCAAAATAATTTGTTTTTAGGATTCCTCCTAGCTGAAGTCAATATCGGAGATCATCTAAATGAATACGATTTTACTAACTTAATTTAATAATCCTATTCTTTATTGAGTTTGGCCAAAAAGATGGTGGATTATAACTTTTCCTAGCTGGTTAAGAAATAGATCATTCTTGGGAGTAGTTTGATAAAAGTGCATTTCACTTTGAAATTATGGTCGTTGGAAAAAGACATATACATTTATCCCAGCCGATACTCGTGAAAAATGTCAATTGAAAAATGAAATGAAGCTGAATTAACGTTTAGATACTATAATAAGAGAAGAGGAGAGATGCTTCTCTTTCATGACTTTTGGTGGACTTGCTCAACTCACTGTTTATTTTGCTGATATAGCCATTGATTAGTCCCATGTTGCTTTATCTGCTGATCAGCAAAACGATTGTTTCTATTACTATTTACAGACTTGGAGTCTTGCTCTTTAGACAAGCATGCAGTTTAGGCAATAAAGTATTGTCCAGGAATTATGAAGGATAGTATTCATAGCATTCTTTAATACTTTTGTAGAAAGATGTCAGCCAACTACTGTTTTTCTTGTTCTAGAGCAAGATCAAATACTTGATGAGATTGTCGCAAAATAAATGATCAAAATATTTGTGGTGATATTATTTCTTTTAAAATCTATCTTTCATTTGCTGAGGTCGATTAGGGAGAAATATATTCTTACATAGGAACATATTTTCTAAGATTTTGTTCATAATCTTTACTCCTTCCTAAAGAGGATCTTCCTCTTAGAATAGTTCATTAAACATCCAATCTACAACTTCCCTCAATTCATGATATTTTGAAGGGAAAAGTTTCACCATTTGATGAAAGTAACTTGCTAGTAATAACTTATCGCTTTCTGCTTCGTAAAATAGATGAATGTATACATCGCATATAGGATCCACTTTATGTAAAGGTGCTGATAGCATAAGGATGCCTGGCAGATTAAATATTAAATTGTTTAGGATACAACTATTTTTGGACTAGGACAATTCTATTAAAGACTTCCAGAAGCGCAGGCAGTGACTTTATTTTTTTAGGATAATACTTTGCAGCTTCTGATAAGTTTCTCCCATCAATTCAGTAGCCAATATGGATATTTTTTCCTTATTTGAAGTGAGTGAGTCAATGAATATCTTTACAATCCTACTGGACTGTTATTCAGCACTGAATTTAAGAACATTCTTCAGAATGACTTCAAGTGCAAACCTGCCTATCTACTCATTTTGATCCCATAAACATTCGTATATTTTTTCCTGGAGATGGAGTTATATAAACTCAAGATTCATGTTCTGCAATATTCTAGGAAATATTTCGCCGAGCCAAACTTTTTTGGCCTAAATTTATGTATCGGCTAAAATCCGCTTGAGTATATCTATCATTTCTCCTTTGATGGACCTCCGCGAATAAGCAGTGAATATGGATATTATCCTTCCTGAAGTTACTTTGGATATGATAGGTTGTGCGGGTTTTCCCAGTTCTAAGGCCACATCTTCCATCCTCTTCAGCAGCTTATTGTTATCTGGATGTATCTTTATGATTCGCTCAAGCAGAGACCCCATTTAATCATTAACTGGAGACTGAAGATTATTGAGACATTCTAAGCACGTTTCAAAGATTAATTATATCTATTGGATAGTGGCATGATTTTTTTAGTTATCAAGTATAAGTTTCAAGGAAGAGACTAATATTAGCTGGTTTTATGATGTTTACGAAGGTGCTTGCTGACAGACAAATGTAAGAGTAGCTTTATAGGCCCGATGCATATTTTTGTAGAGCTGAATTACAATGAAATTACAAAAGGCATTTGTGGTGGGAGTCCTTTGTTTGCAATATGAAGGAGAACTTCTTATATGTTTTTGCAGTTTGGCAAAGTGAGTTTCTGTATTTATTCAGGTGACTAATTCCAAAAGAGCATACTTTCGAAGAAGTAGTATATTCGTTTGTTGGAAAAAGAATGCCTATACTCATTTAACAGGCGTTTATTAAGTTCAAATAAATTTATACAGAGATGAATAATATAGATGAGAGTGATTATATCATAGAAACAAACAAATTAGAATGAATGAGACATTTGGTTGACTAAATCGTCATAGTGGCAATTCGACACACTAATTAACAAATATTTACTCGAAAACCTCATCTTTAATTTTTAATAATTTTATTAAATATTCTAATGATGAATTATCATTAAATTCTGGTCTATAATAAAATAAACCAGTTATAGGAGGAAGACATCTCTTTTCAAATCATTCGTATCTTCTTCTTTCATAAGAATATAATAATAAATTTATTAGGAATTACCGATATCTTCCTCTTATTTGTAGAGCTATTAATTCTATTGTTTATTCATTTATTAATCAGAAAAGGAAGGATGTCAAACTCTCTAGAAGCAACCAAATACATCAAGAAATTGATCAAGATCATTTATGAAAAGGAGAAAACCATCGAACAACTTAAGCAAGGCCCCAAAGATAAATTGGCCGCTTCCTCTGACCTGAAAGTATATGAATGTTCTATCCTTTAACAGCAAATTAAATAGGAAATCAACAATTATAGTCTAGAGGTCAAGGCTCTCGTGAAGAAGATAAGCTCCATGGAAGTACAAATCAATTAACTCAATTTGGGCTTGGCTGAAGAAGTAAAACAGAACTCCATGAGTGAAAAATAGATAGACAAACTAAAAAGAGAATAAAAAGAGTTAGCCTCTCAACTTGATTAGATGAGATAAAAGTATTCCGCAGAAAAAGATCGAGGGAATCACTGGAAAAGTAAGTACGAAAAATTATACCAGGAAAATTTTATATTGGAATCTCAAAATCAAATTATGTCAAGCCAGAGATAGTAAATAGAAGAACTACAAAGAAAAATTGAAACTCTTACCCATTCTATTCAAGATTATGTTAAGTTGTAAACCAAAATTGGATAATCAATCGATATTCTCTACTCGACCTATTGCCTCAATCCATTGAAAATTTCAAATAGAGCCATCAAGCACGATTAAATAATCTAAAGAATGCAAGATCTGCAAGTCAAATTGGATCAAATTGAACTCTTTATCAAGGGCAGAACTCTACAATAATAGGATCCAGATGTGTTAAATGAAACTTTAGAGGGATTATCGATCATTATGAAATCTTTTTAGGACAAACTGTAGGAGGTGAACTGTCTCACAGATAGACAGAAAAAAAGCAATGTTACTAAAGGGACGGCTGAATCTGACGCTTTCGACCGACTACTTTGACAATAAAATTTAGGAATGATTCCATTTTTATATGCGTTTAATATATAAAATCAATAAGGATGAGTGAAGATATTTGCTTTATCAATAAAGCCTGTTCTTTTTGAATTCACTTTCAAATTATATTTTTTAAAGATTATTTCATCTCATTAGAGGAAATTAATCATCAATCAGGAATTAATAACATGGATAGATAAATACTATCTTTCTGCTTTCTTTGTTCTGCTTTCAATGTTAATCAATATCGTTAAAAAAAACATAAAAAATATTTTTCTTTCTACCTTTTATATTATTTTTCTTATACTATTTGTCGAAAAAGATTTAACAAAAATAGTTGTACTTTTTTTTTAATGTTATTATAATCGAAGGATATCCTTCAATCATTTTGTCTAGATCATCTTAATAATGATTGTTGAATATTTGTTTAAATCTTATAATATAACAACTTGAACATTGCAATATGCAATCATGTATATGCCTGCTCTTATGGAAGTTTTTTGGCTGTTCGACGATTAGTCATCCTAGTTGGATGAAGGATCTGGGGTCTTTTTAGATTGTACATACTTTTTACTTCAGCATTATTTTGCTGTATTGTTTTGCTTGATTTAACAGGTGGTGGGATGGATATACTTTATTCTGCTTCCACATTCACTTCTTTTTTCATTATGTTGGTAGTATAAATTGATTTCACTAACTGTGAGCTTGAATCAGGATCATTCTCCACTTGATTACTGCTTTATTTTGTACGGTTCATGATCTGCAGGATGAGAAAACAACCGTTATATATGAAGTTAATTAAGAGGCTGATTTGAATAGCAAATGGGAGGAGCATAATAATGTTAACTGAGTTATACCCAATGTTTATAGAGTTAGCAAATAGCTTTGTGCAGATAACAATAAACTCCACCAAAATTATAGTCACCAAATTAACTATTCGGCGGACATTGTTGTTGAACAGAAACAGCTTAGGCTGATTCAAGATATGGCCTGCCTATATAAGTCCCTGATGCTTTGATTTTATAATATTTATCCTTGAGGCGAAGTGCTGGGTGAATACATCACTGCCATTTTCATTTTCCCCAGATTTTTTGGTCAAATTGATTTGAGCAGAAGGTAGTTGCTCATCATAAATTTTATAAAGTTAAATTTTTTATAGAACCGTTTCAGTATCGTTATTTTCTCCCTTCCACCAGGAGATGAAACCGTACTTATAGGGTTTTATTATAGCCACAGTCACGATATCCACAAAACAGACAAATATAATGCAAAAGGCGCAAAACAGCTTGCTGTTGGTGTATATGCAAACTACAGCTAGCCCACTAATGATGGCAATTTCCAACATGATCAGATTTGTGTACTTTAATGATGAAAATAATGGTGCCGCATAGAACTAGCTCATGTATTCACCCACATGATTGCATTCACCTTCTCGTATATATTTTGATTTGATAAGAGCCATGAAATAAGCTAAAATGACTATTCCCACTCCCACAGCTTAAGCATAACTCCAAAAATGAGTGTCATGTGCAGTGTATAGTACTTCAAAGAATAAGCTGATAGTATAAAGTGGTAGGCAGGCCAAAATCATTGATATGGGAAGTTCCCCCAAGATGTGAATTGCTATCTTATAAATTATAAAACCCTTTCTTTAACAAGATTTAGATCGATCGCCGACAAGGGAACGACAGTTGCCAAAATAATCTACCAATAGGTAAATCGCAAAGAGTAGACCACCAACCACCAATAAAATTAGGAGTGTAATCGCAATTACTTTGAAATTAGAGGAAAGGTCCAGGAACATATAGATTCCCTTCATATTATTTGGAGAACTAAACTCATACAAATAATCCTCTATGTTTCTCAAATTAAGAATACCAGCTATATATCGAAGAGGAAGTAAACCAGCAAATACTGGATTGATGGAGTCGAGAAAGGCTAAAGAGAAGTAAGTTAACTGTACCACTGTTAGCATTTAGAAACTAATTACGTTTCCGGTGCAAAATATCAAAGAAGCAGCTATTGTAAATAGAGTAGTTCCAACAATGAAGTAACTAATTATAAGACATGTTTGATAAAGCTTGTATTAGGCATCAGAATAAAGATTTGAATTTTGATTGTTATTAGCTTTTATTTGGAATATAATGCTTATAGTCGGAGGAAAAAATTCTACATTAGGAGGAGGGGTAAAGGCAGGGTAACCAAAATTATATGGTTGCAGAGCCACGTTAATCCATTGCTATTATAAACTATATTCTGTGTATTCTATTGTTAGTGAGAAGCGATTTGTGTTAGAGTCATAATCGTCAATACAGCTTTGAATCATTTCTTGACTCATTCCTAGAGTGAAATTTGTTGAAGTATCAATGAAATCGAACGAAGCTATGGAGGCAAAGTTCATGCTACTCCATTGGTCAATTTGCTGGTTCAATTGAAAGAGGAACTTCAGTCCATTGTAACCCTCTATTTTACGTATCCACAATATATCGAAAGTAATATTTCCCGTGTAATAGCAGGCTGAAAATATCTGTGTCATGTTTACATATTGATCTAAACATGTAAATTCGGACTCTATTTGACACGTGGAGCTGCAGCCGTCTCCATTATTGAGATTCCCATCATCGCATTATTCCGTAGGATGATAGACATTATCATCACCGCAGATAATGCTGCAGTTTGTAGATTGATAGGTGAGGGAGTAGCCACTATCGCAAATAGAACATATTTGATAATTGTGACTTACGCAGGAATAGCAGTTTATTATTATACAAAGAATGATTTCGCAGAGACCAGAAGTTGAATTTACTTGAAAACCACTGCCACATGTTTGACAAAGAAAGTTGCTATAGCAAGTGACACAATTTTGTATGGCTATAGAGCAGGATAAGCAAGAACTAGAGTTTTCATTTAAATAGTAACCGGATGGGCACTCGCAATCTCCTGAATTTACGATAAAGGTGACATCACAGAGAGTGCAACCTGATGAAAGACAAGTAATACAATATAGGAAAGCGATACTGCATTATTAGCATTGCATTGAAGTAGCGTTAACAAATGAAGTGGAGTTACAAATGCAGCTGCTGGCATTAACTAGTGTGAAAGTGGAAAAACAGCTAATGCAGTTCATTGGGCTTGTACAATTGTAGCAGTAGGCCATTGAATCAGAGCAAGAAAAGCACTAAATAGCTCCCTCAGTTTGATATTAGTATTAAGTCGGGGTACAAACGCAGCTGCTTTCATTGAACAATGTAAATGTGCTCTGGCAATAAGTGCATAAATTCGAACTCTCGCAAGCCTTACAGTTTGAAATCATAATAGAACAGTCAATACATGTGTTATTAATAGGGTTAAGGTATTGACTAGAAGTGCAGGGAGTACAGCTGCTACCATTAGAGTTATCGAGACATTGAATGCAAAAGTTATTTGAGTTGCAGTTTAGACAATATGGTATAGCTAACGAGCAGAGAAGGCATGTATATAAATTTGCATAATAGCCGGCAATGCAACTCATGCAATTTGTAGCATTGTAAGTACAACTGGTGCATGGCGAAGTGCAACTACCAGCGATGGTGGCATTAGTATTACTATCATAGTAACCACTAATTGGCACACAACGAGAATGATTGCTCATTATGCGGAAATCAACTGTAATGTTGCAAGACGCACAGGCGGTGCCATTTGTGCAAGTGTAGCAGTCATAAAGACATTTTTTACATGTTTTTGTAGGACTATCGGCGTACCAGCCTACATTGCATTGGTTGTAGCACAACTGTTAAGAGATATTATAGTAAGGGTAACTGGAGGGACAAGTCCTAGTTTTGTGATGCATGTAGCTAAATTTCATATTCGAATAATGATAACTCCCATGAGATGTAAAACTAAGAATACCACTCTGAACAACATACGAAGAAGTATAGTTGAGGCATGATAATCCACTACTTATAGTGAACGAGTTCATCCCATAGAATAAGTTTGAAGGAATGATGGTCGGTGGAATTGTGGTTGTGAGAGCAGTATTGTTATTATTATTCGAACTTATTATACCGTAGCTAAAATAGTCATTTCCTAATGCTTCGATTGCAGTTTTGTCAAAGATGAGTCTGCTAAAGCCTGCATATTAGAGACTCATCTTGCTCGAAGATGTGATTATGACAGTATAGAAGCTGGCATTAAGGACAGTGAAATTTAGGTTAATGTTTATCGTGCTGTCATATGTAGTGCAATCTATGTAGTGCATGAAAGGAAGCAATACGTTTTCGTGGCTAGTATTAAGTGTTACTCCTGTTGATTGAGTAAAATTTATGTAGTACTGCGCAGATATGTTGGAGCTATTCTGATTAACGTTCTGCATAAATAAAGAGTTACTGGAAAGAAGAAGTTCATGCTGAAGGCAGGCGTAAAAGAGTTATCTAATGCCATAAAAGTCATTTTTAGCAGCGAAAGATAACTAATTGTGGCAACCTCCACTTGAAACTTCATCATTGTGGCTGTAAATTGTACTACCTGGATAAGTAGATAAATCCTGCCAGAGGATATGGTGAAGTCAATATCTGTAATACCTAATGTTGGAATTTTGAGGCTACTGTTGACTATAGCTGAAGAATATGTGATTGTTCCATTCTGAGTGGCTAATCCTGAAGTGAAAGCAAAATTTATTGACCCTAAGTAATATAGACTTTACCTGCTTTGAAAAAAGAGCTGGCCACCCATATAGGAGAAGTGGATCCGCATTACCCCGATTGCAGGCAAAGGACAAACAGAATGAGTATAAAAAGCCAACTTAGTCTTTTGTTTTGCATATATTTTAAATTTTTCTATAACACAGTTAATTTATGCAACATAGAAAGAAATACCGAAGGAAAAATATTTTAAATGCAGATCTACTTTGACTCCATATTCCTAAATATATGCAACCTCTCTTTTGCTATATTTTAACAGTCTTTACGACATACAAATATAAAATATGTTATTGTTTTAGGGATGATTAATGTAAAGAGTTCATTAAATTTATTACAATCCGTAAAATCCACAAATTTTGGCAATTCCACTCTGCTTAGAATAAAATATTTTCAATCTTTTTCCTACTTTTACATCTTTAATTAAATCCAAACTTGCAAATGACAAATTTTTGACATCAGTTATAAAATGTATAATTTATGTATTCTCATCAATGTTCAGCAGAGAAATAGCATCTTGATAAATTTAACAATAAAGAAGAGGAATATCAGGATCATTCTTAACAAGAAAATATCAAAACAATAGAGAGTCAAAGTTCTCCCGAAACGCTTCTTAGTCAATTTGAGAACTATATAACAAGAACGGATATCATCGATCGGGTTCAACTTAATAGTTCTAAGTATCTTAAACTCAAAAAATATAAAGATGCCGCTTATTATGGAGAGGTTGTCAATGGAAAAAGACATGGCAAGGGTTTTATAATTCACAGCAACAACCACGTATATTAAGGAGAGTGGCAATGTGATTTCAAATATGGAAAAGGCTATGAAGAATTTTCTAATGGCTGCATATATCATGGTTATTATGTTAATGGAAGACCAGAAGGCATCGGGAGATATACTTGGGTAAATGGTGAGTATTATGAGGGTTAATGGTTGAATGGACTCAAGCATGGGTTTGGCAAGTGGAACGGGGTAAAAGGCGACAGCTATGTAGGAGAATGGAAGTATGGGAAAGCTGATGGAAATGGAGTTCATGTTTGGATAAATGGGGATATATACGAGGGACAGTTTAAGCAATGTTTAAAACATGGTGAAGGAATATAAAAATATGTCTCGGGAGATATTTATAAGGGATCATTCTACAAGGGAAAGTTTCATGGCTACGGCTAGTATTTTTGGACTAATGGAAGTTTTTATAAGGGCAGTTTTAGAAATGGCTGTCGATAGGGCAATGGAATATGGAAAAAATCATCAGGAAGCAGTGACAAATATTAGGGATAGTATTATAATGATAAAAAGGATGGTTACGGCATTTACACTTGGTACAATGGAAACATTTATAAAGGCAACTATTCTCAAGACTCGAGAGAGGGCTACGGTGAAATGTATTGGACAGACGGCAGTTATTACAAAGGAGGATGGAAAAATAGTCAACAGGAAGGTGAGGGAATATTCTACACTCCAAAAGGAGGGAAAAAAATGGGAATATTTAAAAATAATGTGATGGAAGAGATTTATTAATAAAAAGTAATCAATACCATTAATGAGGAAGCATAATTTAAAAAGCCAAGAAGTAAAAGCAAATCGGCGCTGAATTCAAAAAGATATGCAAGCGCCACTAATAGAAGATCGAATCCAACTTCATTGTCAGAAACAAAACCAAAAAAGGCTTCTATTAAGATACAAGATCATAATTATAATAGTATTAGTAAAGGATTTCCTTGCAATGAGGATAAGAAGAGACAATAAAATAGTAAGAATCGTGCTCCGTAAATTCACAAAAATGTAGATTGTAAAAATGAGGGAGGAAGATGCAAGTATACTCTTGAGATAGAAAGTAAATAGCTATCGCCTATTAAATAGATTAAGAAAAGTTAAATTCCTCACTCTGCCGCCTGTCGGTATAAAATTTAGAAAAGATTAAAAGCAGTAAGCAGGTCTGCCAACAATCGATAAGGAGTTCGTAATAGTCTGATGAGCAATCGGCTAAATTCAATATTATGCCCATTAACTCCGACTACAGTTCGTCCGTTCTCCACTAATCACTACGGCAATCTATGATGCTAAATATTTTTAATAATAAGATAGTAATTAATCTTCATTAATTTGATTAGGAGGATTTCATATTTACTGGTAGAATATATTTCAAATCCTCAATCACTATAATTTTGTAATTATCAAAAATAGAAAGATCAAGCTTACTCAAATTATTTTTTGCAGATATTTTATGTATTAAGTCTTTGCCATATAATTCTTACAATTCGTCTTAGGTTTATATGATTTCATTGTTTTAAGATGATTGAAACACCGAATATGGGCATCATAGTACTTAATGCCTTCACTGCTATCTTCATAGCTTATTTGCGGCTTGCTTATATATATTTAGTCTAGATTCAGTATTTTGCACACTTCACTCATACTTCGTCCTCGAACTTCTTCAGTTTTGAGCCGATTCTGCCTCTTTAAGGCATCGAGACTAAATCTAAATCTTTTGATGGTGCTATTATAAGTTTCCATATTGACCTCTAGCATGGAAAATCTTTCTGGATTAATGTTGGAGGGAGCTGTCAATTTTGTGATGCTGTTTCCATGAAGTATTTTACATCTATTATTGTTCGCTAATGATATTTTCGGATGGTTTTCCTCCTTTTTATTTGACAAACGTTTGTAGAGTTGATGGTTGAATTCTTTGAAATTTAAAGAAGGGTGCTTGGATTTATTATCCTGATTCTTCTGAACATTATGGAGTGAAATAAGCGTTAATAGTTTTTAGTTACGTTGGGTAGATCGAATTGCTGATGATATTTATAGGGTTTTTATAAAATCAGGAAAGGATAAAAGTTTTGCAACTATTTAGAGAGGAATGGCGAAAAGAAGGCAATATAGGCTTTGGCATCTTGCATTTTGCTTACGTTTGACAGCTTGCAAAATTTATTCCTATCCAAAATAACTCATAGAACTTAAGCTCTCAGTTACCACGATCAAATGCCTTTATCTTTCATTTTTGCGAATGTTCTCAGTCAAACTTATATGATCATGATACTGAGGAGTTTCTTTCACTATTCTTGACGAAAATTATATTTCTCCGTCGACAATCAGAAATAAAAACTCTGACTAATCGCCAATTTGATAAACATAGTCATCTTTGCTATATTTTTTGATATGAAAGAATGGAAGATAGTATTTGCTCATCCCTTAAACATTTTCAAAAAGATTAAATTGATTTGCAATGGCTTATCTTTCCTGTCTCGTCAGTAAACAATTTTTCTCAATGAATTCGAGCTGACCAGCATCATGCTCAAATTACAAAAATACAGCATTTTCAGATTCCAAAAGACATTTCGAGTAGACATTGTCTAAGAATATTTTGCCTATGCCTGTCCGGGCTTCGACTTCAGCAATGACTTGATACTTGTTTGTCTTCTCACTGCCAAAATCAAAATCCCTGCTAACACTGCTGCAGTACAAGGGATTAATCCTTTCACTCAACGTGACATTTCCCTTTATCACAAAAATGCTTTTCTTTTTAGAGTCGAAATTATTGTCGATAATGGTCTTCTCCTTTGTGACCACCCAATGCAAAAGCGAAATGTTATAGTTATGACTGAAGTATAGCCGATACTTTTTCTCGATATACCCCAACAGATATATCTTATCTTCGTTATTGAAAGTTGCTTTTTTGAGCAGCCAGTCAATCTAAGTATCACTGCCCTATTCTTCAGTTAAGGAACTGAAAGTTATATGTTTTCTATTGTTTTTTACTGCTTTGGGATTTTTTCTCGATGCCATTATCTCGGAAATATTGCGATGCCTAAAAATAGGGTTCATCAAATTTTATTATTTTACTCAAATATTAATTCTGTGTGATTACAAAAAACGAAGTAATCAAAATCTTAAATTTAAGAACAATTGCCGAAATAGTCAAAATCCTCAAATCTGCATTCATCCTTCCTGATTCTCAATAAATATAAAATAATGATTATAAAATGTGGACATATTGCAGAAATAATCATTCATCGATGAGTTTAAGACGATAATCTGCTCTGTTTTGCTTCAATATCATTTATGCTTTATAGTTATTTGTATTTTATCTTTATTTTGCATTTTTTGTGTTAACTTTTGTTAAAATACTCCCATGATTTTGAGTATAACTGTCACCTTTTTCCCTTTTTTTCGACATGAATTCTTTGTCTAGGAAAATAGTCTTTTTCATATTGTTTTCCTATTTACTTTAATCTTTTATCTTTTTGCGTCCACTGCGTTTTATATTATTCTTTAATTGCCTCCCTTATTCTGTTGTCTTTTGACTAAAATATAACTTCCAAATAGTGAAAATTGTCCTGGCTAGACTGAAAAAGATAACTGCTCCCATTAATCCAAGTAATAATTGCAGGAGTAACTTTTCTATTTCATAAGGAATAGATGAATATTTTTCCCATAAAATCCATCCAACGGCGAAAGATAGAGTTAACTGATTTAACAAAATATAAAAATTGTGAATGTGCTGTAAATATGGTCGCTTTAAGCAAATATAAACCAAATTTATCAAGATAATACAAGCCGAAATCTCAAATTTAATGCTATTAACTCTTAGCAAACCAGTTGTAGTTACTAAAAATAATAAGATTTGATTTAGAAGATAAAGAGGAATATAAGAACGGTGACACTCATGCTTTAGAAGTTAGTTGTTTGTGGGGCATGTCTAAATAAATACGACTTTGAATTCATTGGCAAAGATCATATATCTTCCTATAGCAATCAAAACAATCAATAAAGTTGTCACTTTAAAGATTAAATTAGAGGTGTTAGATGAAGCAAACATTTCCTCAACAATTAAAGTATTTAGGAAATGAAACATGAAACCAACGAAAAGAGGAAAAAGAAGCCAATTATAAATGCAGTTTACAATTTTTAATTGAACATTTAGACAATGCTTTTTTTGTTAAAAAGAGTTGCTTGGGCTTCCTTTCGTTTATTTCATGATCTGTGAATCTGATTTTTACTTTAAAATGTCCTTCTTTAGTCTCAGAAAATCATTAATTTCTAGTTGATCCTCTTTAACTTATAAGCTTTATATTTAGATGTTATTCTTTGTCCTTAAAAAAAATATTCTCAAGCTAATGTAGGTCGCCATTATGATACATTAGAAAATTGCCCAAATAAAATAACCTGTTAGGGGTGATTGAGAATATCCTAATCTAGCAAACATTTATTGGCTTATTAAATCTTGACTGATTAAACTAGGGATTTGAAATAATTGACCATATGAAAGAGCAAAATTTGACAATTAAGCAAAAATATAGGGGTAGGAGTTAGAGTTAACGATGAGGAGCAAAATAATTTGGTAAGTGTGAATGGTTTAGACTCCAATCATCTTGTAGGCAAAAGAGCCAACCGCAAAAGCGCCAAGACTGGCATAACTCATGACTTGGATAAGCTTCCTTAAATATTGACTATCCCCAAGAGAAGGGTTGAACCATAATACTCCTCCATCAGTTGGAGTCATACTGAAATTCTTTGTAAAATTAGGGCTTATGATATAATTGGGGTCAAATGATATAAAAAGACTGGCTGTTTAATTATCCAAAGATGCATTAAAGGAAACATAAAAGATTAACTTCTCATTTATAATCGAATAACTCTCTAAATGACAAGAAGGTGCGGTAAAATTAGTAATACTAGGATCTGCAAAATTCATCTTATTTATTATAGACGTATACGAATTAATAGTAAAAGAAATTTGTACTGAATTTGAATCAGCGACGTGACTGATTTGGTCCAATGTTAATGTGATTTTGCCTTTGTACATGCATTGACTCGCAGGAAAATTCGTAGTTATTTTACAAATATAGCCTAAAGCTGTTTAAATCGAGCAAGTACTTGAGCAGCCATCAAAATCGATCAAGTTACCATCATCGCAGGGAAGCACAAATAAGTGCCCATCTCCGCATATCTCATTACAAATTGACCCAGAGAGATAATAATATTATCTACAAATACATATTCCATTAGAAAGAACGAACCCTTTATTTCCACTACAAGTCATACAAGTAGTTGTGCTTAAATTTGTCATTACAAGACTCGAACAACCTATCATATTACCACAAATCTCACCTATAATCCATCCTTCCTTGCAAACGCAAGTATTGTTGACAGGAATTTGAAAGAATGTAGAAGGATTACACCTTAGGCAGTTGACATCGAAGTTTAATGTGGAATCAACTTGTAAGCATCCTTTAACTTGAGTGCAGCCACCTTCCACAGGTCTACCAACACCGCATTTTAAGCAAGAAGTAGTGTTTTGGCAATTTGAGCATCCCTTCATAATGCTCACGCATGGTTGGCAAGAGGATGGGTACGGGAAAGTTGATGAGCGTATCAATGTATATTGAGTGTTAGCACATTGATCACAAATAGTCGTGGAAATACATTTAGTGCATTATGGACCAATTATTACACTGCACGGTACGCAGTTTATACCAACTAACAGGTAGGTATTATTCCAGCATTGAAGACATGTAGTATCACTTGTACAACTCATACAACCTAATAATGATGTGTTGCATGGATAGCAAATGGTCTGAAGGTAGTAAAACCGATTGACGCAATTGGTACAGACCGATGAGGATGAACATGTTGCACAGAAGTTAATAGTTAGATTACAGAACTAACAAGTATTATTACTGGTCAGAGCGTAGGTATTGTTGCATTGGGTACAATTTAAATCGCTTGAGCAAGTGATACACCCTATCAAGGAATTGTTACATATGAAACAATGTCCTGATGATAAATAATACAAAGAAGAGACACAACTATCACACTGTGTTGAATTTGAGCACGTGGAACAAAAGTTTATCAGAGACGAACAGATTGAGCAAGTATTGTTCATGAGGGCATATGTATTATTGCATGAAGTACAATTCAAATTGCTTGAGCAATGCTAACACCCGACTAAGGAATAATTGCAAGAATAACAAATAGTTGAAAGATAATAGGAATCATTGATGCAGCCTGTACACAATGTCGTGTTAAAACAAGTAAGACAAAAGTTTATGGCTATAGAGCAGAGTGAGCAGTTATTTGTTGTGATGAGAGCATAGGAATTGTTACATAAAGAGCAAGAAGAGTTACTTGAACAGGTGAGGCATCCGACTAAGGAAGAGTTGCACAAAAAACAATTATTACTGTTCCAATAGTATGAACTGTTCACACAACTACTACAACAATTGCTTGAAGTGCACGAACATTGGTGACATCCGGTCAGAACACTACTGCAAAGGGAGCAATGTCCTGAAACTATAACATAAAGACTATTAATGCAGCTGATACAGGCTGATGTATAAACACAGTCGTAACAGTAAGTTAAATTGGTACTGCAAGAAATACAATTACTAGTTGAGTTTAAGCCATATCCAGCGTTGCAACCCAAGCAACTATTATTATTGCATGAATCGCAAAGAGAAGTTATTGTAGTGCAAGCTACACATTTCTGAGATGAATTTAAGTAAAAAATACTGTTGCAACCAGTGCAAGTTATATTATTGCAAGATAAGCAATTTGAATCATATATAGTGCACAAAGGACAACCATAGGATGCATTCAAGTAGGCATTATAATTACATGTGGTACAAGTTGTACTATTACATAATTGACAATTAGGAGTACGTGAGCTACAAAAAGGGCATGCATTAGATGCATTCAAGTAAGTAGTAGCATCGCAAGCTGTACAAGTCGTGCTATTGCATGAATAGCAAAGAAAGGCAATGACATTGCAGGATACACAAGAAAAATTTGAAGTTAAGTAGTTACCAATTGAACAAACTTTACATGGACAAGTGCTATTGGGAGATGTCGTATTATAAGTAACGCATCCAGAAATCGTCACTTGTGTACAGTTAGAGGCTGAGATACTTAAAATCAGGCAAGCAAGTAGTATTAGTTTATGAAATTTAAACATGTAGGATGTCTAATTATTAGCTCAAGTCACCTGGTAGTGATCAATTATAATTATCTCTTGATAAATTATCATATTAATGTCTTTGTTCAACAATCAAAAATTATCTTTTAAGATTTTATTAGTTTTATACAAATGAAAGGTGAATAAGTATTTCTCGCTTATCTGATGTATTTTCATCATTCAACGACTTTAATATATTGATGCATTATTTTGTAAGATATAGGGGTATCATCTGACTGAATAACAGCGCGCAAATGCGAAGGGATTACTTCTTATCTATCAGTGTAGTTATAAACTTACCTTCTTATTGGACTGAAGCATGATCCATGATCAATCTATCCTCTTCACTTAATTAAATTAAATTGTGATTAATTGATAAAAAAATAAATGCCTGAACAATCTCTTTAGCTTTTGCTCTATTTTTTTCTGATACCATTGCACACGATTAAATTAAATACCAATTACAACTAAAAATAATTTTACTTTTTTGACGAATTTATTGGAAGCTAATGTTAATATAAAAAATACGCAATTTAAAATCATTTCTCTTTGCTGATTGATAAAGATATCGGTAAAGATCATCTTTTGTAAAATATATCGACGATGATTGTTGTTCTCAATTACTTATCTAGTGTAAATGTTAATGAATTGGTAACTTCTAGACATTTAATATTAAAAAGATTATTCTATTTATTCACTCTTTACAATAAAAATGAAATTGAAAATACACAGAAAATACTTGATTTTTATAAAAGTTAATGAGATGAAAGATTTAATAATTAATATAGGCATAATCAAATCATTGTTAATGAATTTATCGAGATGATTGGCTCTAAAATATTTTAGCGTTTCGCTTCATTTCTTCTCTTTTTATAATATCTTTCAAATGCATATTTATATTCTCAATTTTGTTAATATATAGGGATTCATATGACCCATTCATATGATCTGTTTTAAAATAGATAATTGCATCTTTTTATCTTATCAAAGATCAAGTATTTTATATTATATCTTTGCATAATTTATGCTAAAATTATTTAAATTTATGATATCTGAGACGTCAATTATTTCGCCACTTTTATACTAATAATTTTTACCAGAAGCTTTTCCATAAAAACCTGTCTAGTTGAGTCGTTATTTCTAAATTTCATTGGAATGTTTCTCATTAAAAAAAATGATTATGATTAGGAGCATAAAGTATTTTTATGTATTAAAATACTTGGTAGCATTTTGGAATTAATGATACCCTATCGTATTATTGACTTTTATTAATCTTCTCAAACCATTTTTATTTTGAAGTCTGCCATAATTGTAGTTACTTTTTACAACTTAGATTTCTTTCGAAATATTGAATTTGTTGGTCGTTTATAATTTAGGCTACCATTCTGTTTTATTCTATCGTATACATCATTTACATCTCTTCAAAGTATCAAATTAAAAATATAAGCAGCTAATCGATTATTTCATTATATTGAATTCAATAAAAATATTCAACTTTAATTGCAAATTCATTGAGGAAATATTTAGGTTGGAGCTAGGCTATTTTGACTCATTACTGAGGGATTAACTGTCATTGATGCAGTTGTGCTCAATCAAAACATATAATTCATCCTATCTGCAATAATCTTCCTAATTTATTATTAAAACTTTCTAAATTCGTACCCTTTGGAGAATTGGTTCAACTCAAATATAAGCAAATTATAGAAATCAGACTGCTATTTTAAGCATTAACTTCAATTAGTAATCCTGGATAGATAGGGAGTATGATGAACTTTATAGTTTAAATTGACTAAACTTATAGATTAAATATGCGTAAATTGAAATATATCAGCTAATTAGGATGATAAACAAAGTTAAGAACTGAATCTGCTATAATTGCTATCTTTCGCTGTATAATCATAAGAATCAAATTATTATAAAATTGTTATGGTGGTGATAATTGATAAATTTAGCAGATTGACTGCCGTTTAAATTGGAATAATATCCCATTGAATAATAACGATTTTAAGATATTTATAAAATTTTAATTAATTCCTATAAATAAATGAATAAAAATAAATATTTTATCCCTTTATTTCCATAGTAATTATTAATTAGTATTTAAATCCGAAAAAATATTTCTAATAACCATCATTATCAGCGTCGATTTGGTTTTTTGCGTTCCCTCTAAACAAATTTTACAAATTAAGGATATTTTTCTTTAATAATTTCTGTTTGTTCAGCTTACAACTAACTTCGAACATTTTAAACAAGTTGCCTGTACTTTAATTTGTCATTTTCGTTGAAAAAAATAGCCTTGCAAATCATGTCGTTTGTCTGATTTCCAAAATGTTCAAACTATTTACTTTTTCTGTCTAATTAGAAAGGTATAAAAAATTATGGAAGAGATCCTTATTGTTTCCTATTTTTTTTAATTTAATCATATTGATCTTTAGAAAAATTAATTGTGATTGCCTTGATTGTTAATGATCTTAAGTATTATTTTTGAGCTTTGATGTCAGTTAAAGCATCTGATTCTTAGCTGATATCTTAATTAAAAATAAATTTATTAAGATCCGCGATAATTGAACTGCCACATTGTGAACTGCCAGTTTAATCAGCAAACATAAACTTTGCTTTTGGGAGAGCTGAAGCCATCTATTTTTTCAATTTTTCATGTTTGTTTGATTCTTTTTCGTAACCCTTAAATATAGTTTTTTATTATGTTTGATAAACAACAGTCTTATCAAAAACTATAACTACTTCCTGTCCTTTTTTTTATTTCAATGCTTCAATAAGTTATTCTTACGAATTAACCTCGATGTAATTAATCTTTTCAAAGAGACATTTTTGCTTTACAATTTCCTAATAAAAAATGTAGTTATTAATTTTTTTTGCATCATGGACTGGAGTTACTTTAATTTCTTCAGCCAATAAGGCAACTTAATTCATTGTGTTTAATGCATATTATTCAACTTATTTATCGTATTTTTTACGTTCTTCCTTGATTTAATTATTCCATTTTTTTAATGTCTCATTTTTACATCCATCAATATAATTGTCTTGAAAATTTTTAATAATTTTTTTTATCGCTGGATTTTTAATCTATTAAGGATTAAGGCTCAGTGGACTGTTAGAAAGCTTTTAGAACTCGAATATTTCGTGAATTTGCTCGATTTGTTCTTGAAGATTGACTTTTTTCTCAATGGGAACCTTTATTTTTTGTGCTTGAGTTTCCAAAAAATCTTTACTTATGAAATTAAAATTTCTATTAGTCATAACTGTAGAAATATCATCGAGTTAAGTCACTTTTGAAATGGTTATATTTTTATTCATGTTCTTGGAAATATCCTCAACTAAAAGTATTAACTCCTATTGATCATGAGGAACATTTTTGTGAAAATTATTAACATCTAATTGAACATCTTTTCCTTAAACAATATTTTTATTGATTTATTATTGAGTTTTTAGCATGGTTTGGTGGAGTTTGTCAGATATTTGGGTTACAGTTTAGTCTCCAACCAAATTAATCTTCTATAGTGTTTATTTGCTTTATTTTTATTTAGAACTAAGCTATTCATTCACTTGCTAGATTGTTTTTCCTTTCATTAAGATTTAACTCACTAATGCTGATTTTTTTTCTTTGTAATTTGAAGTGGAAGATTATTTTGAAGGGGACTCTTTTCTTGATTATTAATTTTAACCAAATAATTTTTAATTCAAATTACTCTCAGAAAATGCCATGTCTTCCATTTATTAGACTTTCTAAGGAGTCCTTTTCGTTTTTAACTCTTCGAATCTACTGTAAATAATTTTAAAGGTCTCATTAATTTTCTATTATTTTCCCTCAAGCTTCAGCCTGAACTGCCTTATTGTTTTTTGAATATCTTAACTCAACTTACCCTGTCCCTTAATGGAAATAAGTTTTAACGGTCCATCTACTTGGCCATTAATTTGAGGTGTGGCCTACATAGTTTAGTCTTTATTAAGATACATCCAAGTAACTAATGCGATAACCGCTGGAATTGCAAAACCTCCAGAGACAAATACTGTTAACAGGCTCAACCCTACAACTGCAATGGCATGAAGATTATCCAAGAATTATTTCCAGGGTGTTCCTGTTTTTTTCCACGCTGCGCCAACTCCTTTCCATATCTATCCAGTATTTCCACCACAAATTGCAATAAATGGAGTTGCTACAAGTGCAACAGTAGTGGCTATTACAGCAACAACTGTCAACACAATGGCTTTGACTAACGAGCAAATCCCATCCCACACACTTTACCAAAATTATTTTTTTTTTTCTTTTATCTGTTATATTTCAAAATCGATAATATGATTGAATCCTTTTATATTTAGAGAAGGAATCTATTTTGTACTTTTTTTCATCTTGCAAAACATTTTCATTTTTAAACCTTTTTTAATAACGTACTTTGCTAATGTTTCAGCAATTGATTGAAGGTTACACATCAAATCAATATAAAAAATCTTAAGATTGTTGACCTGCTCTTTTCTTTGTTATGATTGTTTTGTGTTTGATGTTACCGCCATTTATAGTGAAAATTATACCACAATAATTTGGCAAACTTATTTAAGCTCTTTAACAAGTTTTTATGCTACGAATACAGTTAACTGCTAATTTGAATGCCTTTTTAATTAGAAATATAATTTGTAATATCGATTCACCCAACTCTTGTCATTTTTTGAAAGTGCCTTTTCAAATAATTGTTAAGACTATTTTTCATCTATCTATAAGAGTTTTGAGCCGCAAATCGCAAAGAACCCTGGATTGACATCATTGTATTTTTTATTATAGTCAAATTACTTCACAAATTAACGAAAATCGATGACTAAATTTGTTTATTCTCCTTCTTGTCTTTCAGGTATTTTTCTTTTTAAAAAAATTCCCCATTGTTACTCAGCACAATCGGATTACATTTTTGTTTAATAATACTAAATTAACTATGATTTGCATTTATTAATAATTCTTCCTCTTTCCTTTATTATTTCATTTAGCTTGATCATTTTTTATTGACTAGATTTTAGATATTTATCATAAAATGCATCCAAAAGATTTTTTTTTATTTATTAATTTGCAATTGAAATTTGTGCCTTTTCAAAATTTTATTTCTCCCATTTCGCTCTTGTTTTAACCATATCGTCAAATTGCGATTGGCAAAATTATTTTGAATCCTCAAGCTTCATTCCGCTGTATTATTCTTTGTCAATATTCAAATAAAAGGATCCACTACCAGGCTGGCCATTTCTACCAGCTCTTCCAAAGGCTTGTTCTTCAATTCTCCAGTTTGGAGCAAAGTAAGTCATCATTACATGAAGTCCTCCATTTTGTAGTATATCTTTGTTTGTTATTTCAATATCTGTACCCCGACCTCCAAGATTCGTTGAGACTATGATCGTATTTTTCTTGTTTACATCCTTTTTCATAGATTCGAAATATTTATCGTGATCATGCAGTTAAACAATGTTATACTTTTGTTTTTCCGGAAATTTTTCCACAAATTATTTTGCTTCTTTGATTGTATGAAATATGATTAGAACCATTCGCTTTTATGAGTATTTTTTAGAATCCCTGTAGAGAGCATAGCTCCATTATAATTAGTCTGAGTAAAATTTCGGAGTTTCAAGTGAGAGTAGTCTTTTCTTGGCAGTTGGTATTTTATAAATATTTACCTTATAAGTAAATTTCAAGAAGCCTTCAAATATGGGTGGACCTTCTTCTGTCTTCCCAATTGTCTTTGAAATAGTACCAGTCATTCCATAAAGGTAGTGCACATACCTATTAAAAAAGATCAAATTTGACTCATAGTTCGTAACTATAGAGTCAACAGATGGATCAAATCCATATTTCAACTCAAGAAACTGATGGACACCATTCATCCATTTCGTTTTTTTCTGATAAGTTCCTGTCGAAATATCGATTGGGATGATTTGATGTGTATCTTTACAAATAGTGAAATGAACATCTTCTTTATATTGACAAATTTAGTAACTACTGTCAATCCACCGTGGAAGCATTAAGTTGATATAGCTCTCATAGCCATTTAATAAATAGTTTGGAAACATGTATCTAATCTTTGTTTCTAATGCTTTTTTAACTATTGAGAGGACTTATTTTTTTTATGATTTGATAAATATGTCTTAATCTTATAAATTAATCTGATCGTTGACACTCATTTTAATATCCACTTTCTCTCCTAAAATTGTAATATCATCTAAGGCTCCACAAAATGTGCATTTAGCATCAATTAATTACTTCTTAACCTCATGAATAACAATCAAAAGCGCTTTAATACATTAAAATAGAGGTTTTTAACTCGAAAGTCGAGTCGAATCCCTCATCCTATCTATGAGCAATGCATCAACTTCATCTAAAATGGCAACATGATTCTAGTCAAAATTGCGATCTTTGAAAAACTGTAAATCTCCATTAAAAAATTTTCGAAGGTAATCTGCTTGAAACTAAAATGAAGTTCCATAAATGACTTGACTTTCATATGGTTTATGGGGCTAAATAGTTCTTTCTCTGCAAACATCACTCAATGAAATTCCAAAAATATCGAACAATTTTCTTACAGAAGAATTTGGCTAAGTTTCTGTCATAGCTAAAGTTGAGCTACTAGTGAAGACGTCAACTTTTTTTCCTCGAAGAGCATAAAAAAGTGCAGTCAAAGCCACTATCATTGTTTTACCTTCTCCAGTCTTTACTTCCAAAATGGTTTTTTTCGAGTGAATGTTGAACCAAAGACAGATCATCTGGTGGGACCTTGGCACTTTTTTTTCAAAAGCCAGCCACACTCCCTTCATCATTATGCTGAAAAAATCTCTTAAAAATGAATCACTTTGATTAGAAGAGTAGTCACTCATTACCTTAATCTTTGAACTATTTTTTGAAAGCCAATCACTAATAGATTTTTATACTTATTCTTTCTTAATATTCTTCATCTCTCCTTCAAATGTTTTGTAAATTTAATCCAAATCATTTTGGCAGCATTTTATTGCATTTTCGTTACCTGGATTTCTCTCTGCAAATTCTTTGAGAAGATCGCTAAGGCTTTTTAGTTCCGACATTAATATGTATTTATATTTTTGAAGCAATATTCAATGATTTAAGATTACTTTTTAATAATTAACATTATTTGAGACTTATGATTATAATTAAATGAACATGCTTAATTTAACATGATTGCTCTTTTCAAATACATACAATTTATGTAGTCCGAAAAATATATATTCTTGCATTATTGCGTCATGATTCTTTGTTTATTAATGATAAATCATGATTTTCATGATAATTTTAAGATTCCTACAATAGATATTTGAATAAGATGAATCAAATGTATTCTATACAATGGAGCATATTTATGAAACAATTAAGCATTCTATTTGCTAAATCAATATTCCGGCTCTGCAATTTTAGATTAGGCTCATGCTATTTATGAAATGATTCAAGTTAATTGTGTTCCATATTGTATGTTGTTAAAGTAATAATTGAATGTTAAGACTTTAAGCTCTTTTTACGTATTTAGTTAAGATTTATCAATAAGAGAAAGATACAATTTAAATATTTTCGCAATAATCATATAAAATTATCATTTTTCTTTTTCAATTATTTGTTAAGACTCTAAATATTATGTTTTCTATTTGTATTTAAGGGTTACATTTAATTCAAATTGTATTTCAACAACAATGATGATAAATACATCTAAACCGTTATTTTATACATTCAATAATTAAATAGAAACATTGGGATTAATCAAATCAACTCTCAAGTATTATTAAATAAAAAAATTGTTAATGAGCATATTAGAATAAATATAACAAATAATTATTCTATCAATTTGACAGCTTTATTATGAAATAGTTATATCATTCATTCTGTTTTATATTTATTTTTTAATTTTTACGAGCGGTTTAAAAAAAATATTATTACCTCATTTCAAAACTATAAATTTCGGTTTAAAATTACT
>Ga0302186_10000584_pt1 | contig 32264 bp, 30 predicted proteins | sample II_Bog_E1_2_FD_198782 | JGI IMG/M metagenome (GOLD analysis project Ga0302186, IMG submission 198782) | Peat permafrost microbial communities from Stordalen Mire near Abisko, Sweden - II_Bog_E1_1 | ecosystem: Environmental > Terrestrial > Soil > Wetlands > Peat | place: Sweden: Abisko... | reverse complement strand
TATATAAAAATAAAATTAATTTATCTCTTATTAGTCATAGGTCAACTCTCGTCTTCATCTTCATCATCATTCTTCTGTGCTCCTTGATTTGATCCATTATTTGCCTTTAATGTTATAGATTGTCAAATACTGATTTTTGTATATTAACTTTTCCTTGAATGAAAGGTGTTTATCTTTACTGATTTTTCTGGCGAAAAAAATGTGCTCAAAGTTTAATAATTTTGATTTTTAATGTGCAAACAGATTTATGGCATTTAATTTGGTGTAGTTATTTTTTTGGCAATGATCTTTATTTATTTTAGAACTCACTCTTGAATATCCGTGAGCGATATAATTATCGTTATCCACAATTATAAAATTAATAATCAAAGGTAAGCCCATTGGAAAAGGAAAGTACCAAAAAGAGACTTATCCAAAACCTGTTTGGATATCTATAAACTGAGGATCGAGAAAAAAAGAAACATAAGAATGAATTAATGAAGAAATTAATGTATTGATATTCTCTCAAGGCTCGGAGCCCAGCTATGGTGATCGATATATTTTTATTATAAATTGCTCATAATTTGCATAATATCTGTATTTCAAGGAAAGCTTCAATATATAGATAGATAAATATAGATGGATAGATGTTGATTTAAAAATTAGTCAATATTAGCCCCAGATAGAAGACTTTGGAAATCATGTGATAGACCCGTTACCGATTTTAGGAGAGACAGGGCAAAATTTGAAATCAAAACATTGATTGAAGGAGCAAATTCGACTTCATCTTCAAGCTTTAAGTTGAACTTCTGTCTTCTAAATAGATGAAAATTTCGTTTTTCTTAATGAATTGCAGTAGTCAATCTGTCTCTTTGTGTCTCACGATAGCTATGATCTTCTCCTATAGTAGGTTCATATTTTTATTTCAAGAAACCTTAAAAAGAAAATTTGTAACAAAAAATTGATGAGATATTAAACTCGGTTTTTTATTGTGTTATATTGCATTAAATATAATGATTATCTGTTTGCGACTAATTTCTTTCCTTTGATAGCACTCCAAACATTCTAGTCTTTCGATTTGCCCAATAAAATTTTCAGTATTTGAAATGTAGGAATGATTTGTTTTATAATATTAAAATATGGTAGTTCAATAAAATAATCCTAATTCAAAAATACAATTAAATATTTTAGCAAACAGTTAAAAGTTATTATTACATTTTACAATAATTCGCATATTAAAACTGAGATAATTTTCATTATTATTATTATAGCTCTGAAATATACTTATTTTAAATCATAAATAACTGCAGCAACGGCTTAGAAATCAAATAATCCAACCCTGTCAACTTATTTCATTATAGGATATTTTTATCAATCATATTATCAAACCATTTAGTGGCATAAACCATTATGTAAAATACGATAACAAAAATCATCAAGAACAAACTATTTATACAAGTTCAGAATAATATCAATGACATCAATAAGAGAAGGTAATTGTAAATTATTGCTCTTATTTAAGTGTATCAAGTCCCAAATCAGATATGGAAATCGAACATCAAAATGCCGTACCTGTCAGTTCGAATATAGACTATGAAAATGATTATTCTAAAGATAATAATTGTCCAATAATGATTCTGACCATCCTGCAAATGAGTCGTAAAATTAGATGAAAGGCAGCTCAACTGAAAAATCAATTATAGGAAAAAACACATAAATAAATATTTTAATCTTCAACAAATGCATTATGAATAAATATACTGGGGCATATTTCTAAACAGATAATGTTAACCATTTTTGCATCATTTACACTTGCTTGCCAAAATGGCAAATACCATATATTCTTTATCTATTATTTAAATTCAATAATAAATCACTCTATGATTTGCCATTGTTTTTTATCGAAGAATATTTAGTTCTATAAAAGCATAAAGAATCGTGCACAAATTTATTCTTCTTAATCCAATTTAATTCATTTATAAGTGAATAATTTTTTCTATGGTTTGAATACTACCTGTGAGATGCCTTTGCCCAGCCCTAATCTCAAAGAGCAGTTAGCTATTGAAGAGGGTGAAGCTTCTAATTATAGCATAATAATGGTATATTTATTGAACATTTTTAAACATTAAAATCGGTGACCTATGTAAGTGCTAAAAAAATTGGAGGAGCTACTATTTTAGAGAATGCAAAAGCTGCAGTCGGGAAAAATGTAGTCTCGCCTCATGTTTTTGCTGGCCCAAATTGCTAAATCAATTTTTAGAGATATCTTTCTGCTGATGATCTTCCTCATACCTATCTCAATGTTCAACACTCTAGCTTCAAATTTTTTTGCTATAATTCAAGCATACAGTTTTTGGGCCAGTCTATCAATCTTAATCTTCTTTGTTGGTTTTGCGTTATTCTATTTTTTCTAAGGCAAAATTCTGAATGGTCGATTGCTGGTTGTTATTTAAATACTTTGCCCTTGGGTAGATATTTTTGCCTTAATGATTGTGGCTATCTGCGTCACAATAGCTTAAGTAAACTTAAACTCTGGAAATATGGGCCTCACCATTTGTAATATCATCAGTTTGGTTGCTATAAGTGCCACTCAAATCATTTACTATATGTTTAACTTCAGTAACTCTCCTAGATCAAAAAATTATCTACAAAAGAGATAGGCTCGTTCAGTGGCGGCAGCCAGTCTGTTGTCTTTATGCTTGTGTTTTTATCTGTCAATAAAATCTTCCTCTATGGGACAGTTTTCTCCAACTTAGCTTATTGTATACAGTTTAATTCACCTTTGCCTAACTGTAATGTCTATAAGTACCTTTAAAGTAACTTAGAAGAGCGGATTTATCTGAAATATTACCTAGACTCAGTTTCCCAGAAAATTAGCGGAATATTCTACTTTGTGGAGCTAAATTTGGGCATATTGGTATTCACAGCCAATTTGATACAACTACCATTCATTTATGATAATCTTTTGTCCCTGCTCATTATAATGACATGCTTAGGTTACTTCTCTTTGAGGGCATATATCTTTCGTCGTGACCGTCACATGTTCCTGTCAAGTGCAGCTGAGCTTAAGAACTAAGGCCAAGCAGTTTTATACTTGGATTGTTTGCGCTAGCTGGCTTGTAAGGTTGAGAACGAATAATAGGATATAATCGTGATAAGTCTGAAAAAGAAGCATTTGTTAAAATGTCAAAACCCTCAATGTTACTGTCAAGCGACTCGGGAGTTGCAGGTATTTGTGTAGGAGTATATCAAATGCGAGCTGGCTTCGATGACTGAAATATTTCACAACTCCCCCAATATCCTCATCTACATTTTATACTTCAAGATGGTTATGTTTAATTTCTATCCCTAAATTTTAGCTCGACTTAGCTATTACGCTTCGCATTTTTCCTTAACTCTCACTCAACGATATTACAGATATTGCCTTTCACAGGAAGTCATCAAGTTTATCAGCAAACGTAATTTTTAAATCAATGCTGTCGACTCTGAGGGAATGTTCAAGCTGGAGGAGATCCGACTTTAGATAGAGACCATTATTAAAAATTAAATTGAAATTCGAAGCAAAAAGTGGAATTATCTTTCACGGGGGTTGTGTAGGGTTAGTGAATTATAGCATAGCTGCAACGCACAACTAAACTCTATCCGTCGTTTGATGGAAATATATCACTAATTTAAGATCACATTCAAAAAGAGTAAATAGTTCAACCTTCTACTGTTGTTTTACTTTGTAAAGGTCAGCTTTCTCAACAACGGAAGGGAAATACGCGAAAACATTAAATAGATTTACTACGGATACAAAGAGGAAGAGCTTTACTCAATCAAGGAGTTTAAAAAATTTATATATCATAAGCGCAGCTGTGTTATCGAGACACTCATAGATACTAAATCAATGGGCATCATCACCACTGCTAGTCAAAATATTGAGGATATGTTTGGATTTCCTTCCAGTAAAGTCATTGGCATTTCCATCAACAACCTGATGCCTGAGTTTATGGCTTAGTAACATGAGATTATAATGCTCTCTTGGGCGCAATCTGGTACCTGGCGGACAATTGGTAAACTCAAAGAAATATACTGCATTCATAAGGAGCAGTATTGCTTCTCAGCCTTGATATATCTCAAACTCTACATAAAAGATAATAACCTGCATTTCATTACTAACATCTTTAAACTAAATGACAGTGACTATCTCGTCCTCAACCCATCTATGAAAATATAAGGGTTAGGTAAAAAATTCTTGAAGATATTAGGCGAACCTGCCAAGAGAATGAATCCATAACTATTGATTTAAGGCTGTAATCAGATGTTGTCAAAAGGCAATTATATTTAAGGTAAGACTTACAACAAGATATTCTTTAGTTTAATAAATATGGAATCTGAAGTGGACAGTTATCTTGAAGGTATGAACATGAAATTTCAAGATAAATAGAGGAATTAGGCTGGTGAATATTTTCATAAGTTGTTGAAAGATCACTGTTATTAAAAGTACTTCGTGCAGTTCACTGTTAAAAAGTATGTCATGGCTAGTATATTCTTTTTGGTTATAACTTTATGTTAGAGTAAAAAGATTGAAAACTAGACAACCAATACTTAGATAGACTAAATTTGTACTGATCCTAACATCATTTAGAGGAATATATCCAATTAAATGGAACTAGAGGTGGAGGAGAGCAAACAACCAAGCAGCGATAATTAGGATGAGGGTTTAATCATGAATAATAACAACTCCAGTCTAACCAGCACCACTTAGAAGTAAAGCTATCCCCTTACCAAAACAATTTAACATTTTTTAGTCCTGCTTCAATAGCCAAGTCGCATAAGTGATCAGAGACTAATCAAATTCAACTGTTTTATAATGGTGATGCTGTTAATCTTATCCACCATTGACTTCCTTACTTTCTACGGCTACCGATAAAATCTCTTTTAAATAGAGGGCATCTTCTTTGCAGATGGTGCGGTCAGCGACATTATGCAAACCACTGAAATCGCATACGATCAAATATACGTCCTCAAATCACAACTAATAAATGGTTCATCAGCTAATTTTAACTCCACTCTAGAGTCAGTAAAGCTTATTCAATCCTACGTTTATTCTCTGAAGTAATTTAGTTTTTCTCACCTGATCAGCGACGTAAGCGAGCTATCCCATTTTCGTCTGTATTAATATATCGCATAGCCGGCTCAATGGACCTTTAAGAATGCGACAATAGTAATACAAACTTATCAATTTTTATAGCAGTACTATTACCTGACTAACTAAGTGATTCATCAGCTCACTGATCTTAAGAAGAATAACTCAACAAATATAAACTATGCATATTTGAACCTTCTATTTAATAACTTTCCATAAATGGAAACTATAAACTAGTTCTACTTAAACTATTATCAAAGTATGACAGATAACTCACATTCAATTCTCAACTACCTATCGATTACTTCAATGATAGTGTATCTGGTTATAAGTCTACTGCTAGGTCTAGCAGTCAATCAATATTTCAAATTCCGTTTTAATCAGGTTATTGAGAGTTTCACATTTTTGAGTTTCATCCCAAATCAGTATCTGGAAAAAATGAAAGAATATTACTCCAATCTCATGAGTTGCGTCGTAGAAACTGATAAACTGAATAATATCGAGAATAATGAGGATTAACTGTTTGAAATTGATACCTACGATCTTTATCACAAGAGTTAAAACACCCGCGCAAATCTCTCAAGCAAAATACGTTTTATTAACTACGATAACTACTACAAGTGGATTTTTATCTTGCTTATTGTCATCGTTGCCAATTCTATCAACTATGTGGGCACTCTTCAGATACGTAACTTCTTCAGCACCTCTTAAAGCATTATCGCCTAAATTGACCAACTAATGCGTGCAGAAAACAAAATTTTATAGAGCTATTTTGATCTTAAGGCAGCATATTACCTTAATCCTGTAAATAACTTTAACTCAACACTCTACAACAAACTGTCAGGATATATGGATCAAAGCGAAGTGGCTTGGAACGCAGTGGCAGACCAACTGACAAGTACCCTCAGTCAATATGATCCAACCTTCCAACCAAATTTTGTCAACGTCCTTATTACTGATATCTGCCAACTGGATGTACCCGTCCTCTCCTCCTTTTAAAACGAAAAATGTGTTAAAAATTTAACTTTAGGCATTCTCCAGGGTGGCATCCTCATCGCTATGAACTTCTATCAGCGTAATTTGAGGTAAGCTTTATAAGATTTAAATCAGCAGTTGATAATAAAATCAAAATCTCCGTACCAGGGCGATTATTTTCAGCAATTAAATTTTGTAGAGATAGATAAGATGCTAATTTACATGTTCAAAATATATCAGAATACGCAGGCAGTGGCTTTCAACTCCTACATTAATACTATCTATCTCATCACTAATAACTACCTGGAAATTACTTTGGGCATGACTGTTTTCTTTCTGTTAGTATTATTTATTTGGGTTAAGACCATAACTTTGCAAAAGAAAGAGCTGTCTCAATTATACGGGCATATGTTGCTGGTTCCCTACATGATACTGCGCACAAATAGTCGAATAGTAAGCCACTTAAAGTAAGTCATAGAATATTCTGATTCCTGATACTTACTAAATTATTCAATAAAATAATATGCAAAATTGTATTAAAAGCGGATCTTTTATTTAAATCACTATGCAGCGACAAACTTGTTATTTCTATTAAGAAGATGCTTTTAAGTTAATTGCATAATATAATTAATGAACCCAGTTTCATTATTGTTGCCTAATATTGACACAAAAATTGCAGAAAAATAGTTCGAAAAAGAATATTAAATTCAAAGAAAGATACAGCTATTGCGAACTGAAGTTTTTAAAAAAATAACTTTCAAGAAGAGTCAATCAATCAAACATCCGCGCAGTCATTCCAAAGGTTATTAATCTGCGAAGGATTAATGTGAAATGCAAGAACCGATAAATTCTTAGCAAGAATAGCCTCTAAATATGGCCTCTATTACTCGTATTTAGTTTGGCAACATTAAAAATCGTTCGCAGAGTGTCAGATCCATAAGTATATTTAACCCGTGTCATAAAATCTTGTTTCGAGTCAAAAAATAGCCAAAAAGAGAAGAGTAAGACTTTCTGTAAAAAAAGATATTAATAAAAAAAGGATTACTGCAAAAGCCAGCCGAGGAAAAGGGAGCATTAAAATAAATGCGTAATTCACAAACCATTCTTAAAAAAAATTCATTATTTTTGATGAACTGTTTGAAAACACGCTACAAGGAAAAATTTGAAATTCCTTTTGATGAGCTAGGCTATAAATCCAGTAATATACAATTGGGAAATTTTAGCGAGAAGAAAAAAAGCAATAAAAAATACTAAGAGCGATTCGAGTACATGGCAGAAGCTAAACGCAGAATGACCAGAAAAGATTAGTAATTAGAAGTTAAATGCTTTTATCGAACTGCTTCTTTGGTTCCTGAACCATGGTGATGGTGATGCAATATTTAATTTTATTTGACCAAATATAGTTTAATTACTGACAAATACAGATATATTATGAAGAATTTTTAAATAGTTTAACATCAAGGATAATTAAAAACTCTTTATTGACCTCGCATATCCCAGTTCAATAGCTCAATAGTTTCGCCTCCCTTAGTGCATGTGCTCGCCGATTTCTTGCAAGTTGATACTATATTTCCTGATTTGGTAATCTCAAAACATACTTGCAACTCTCGAAGCAAGTTACCCTTGGCACACACAAAGATAAATTGATTTTATGCCAATCCTACCCAACTCGCAAATTGACTCCGAGAATATGTGCCAGAAGGCATTCTTATAACTTGAAATTTTTTATAAAAGCTGAGTGCATCCTTGAAATAGGTCATTTGGAGGGCAGCATTTCTTTCTTCTGTATTGCCAGGAAAATCATTAGGTTTTAATTTGTATAATATTGAAGAATAGTCTTGTCCATGTGTTTCCCACTCATGCTGCCATAAAAATATGTTCGAATGCGAAGGCTTAGTTTGAGGAGGCCAAAAGTTACTCATATCGTCAATTATCTTAAATTCTCTATCAAAGAGATGAAGATTGAATTCTCCAAATTTTTAAGTGGAATTGAATTGAGGCCATAATCCATGGATGGTAAAGCTTTGACTGATTAAAACAATGATTACTGATCCCAAAGTTCGATTTGCGAAGGATTACATAACTATTTATGTTGTAGTTATTCATTGAAGCAATAGCCAGCAATCCAGCTGAAGGCGAAAACTCCTTAATAACCTATATTAGAGTTCTTCTACTTTGAGTGTGGGCGATAGGAATGATAAGGATTGCAAACAGAAGAGATAGAATTTTCATGAAATGGAGTTAATTGATAATAAATTTAAAGGTAGAATTTAAACAATCAAGAATTTAACAAATTTGAATTGATTCTAGATATATATTTGAAATAGCCTCTATCAAATAAATAAATAATTTTTTCTGCTCTATTAAATGCTTAATATTTCAAAAGTTATTGCCAATACATCTTATGATGGAATATATCAGATTGCATCTGATTTAGTTAAGGAGCAAAGTAGCTTTTGAACATAAACACGAATTTATTTTGCGATTGGCTGCTTGAGCATGTTAGCGTTAACACTGATCTACAACTATACGTTTATCAAACCAGAGATCAGCAAATACCCTTATTATTATCTTAAAGATGTACTGTGCTCCTCTTCTTCCGCTTTTTCTTGACTTATTTTCAGACCAACAAGATTGGCCCACCCTCGGCAATAGTCTGCCAGTTTAGGAAATTATCCTTTGACTGAAAACACTATATTATATGCTACCTGATGTCCATCTTCTTCGAGCAATTCACTCTTTTCAGCAGTATAAAAGTCATGCTGATTGATGACAAGTATCTTTTTATAACACCGATGACTAATTGTCATATTTCCCTGCGTTACACTAACGACTTAACGAGAGTTAAGTAATGGCTAGTGAAGGTTGCTTTTCTCACCTTAAAGATGCAATGCCAGATAATCATTTGGAGTAAGCTTTCCATGGTCATGATGTATCTTAAAGTCAAATCTATACGAGTTGAATCTTTTGGTTTGTAATATCTCCTGCTTACAGTATATCTTTAAATTAACATCGTCCTGACTATCGTAGATCTAAATCATATAAAAAATACCTTGGAATACTATGAACTCATCTCTTATTTCAGTATTTTTTGGAGGGCTGCTAATTTTTTAATGTAAATTTGATCATACAGATCGACAGATTGAACAGATTATGCTGGGTAATAGTTAGGCTCTAGACTATTATCATATTCAAGATTAGGCTCTTCACTCTTTGACTAATGTGGCTGTTCTTCTTCTTATTTAAGCTTCATGAAATAATACGATTTAGTTTTCACTTGAGCGTAGATTGACTATGATGGCGCTTCGTTCTCCTCACTACACTTCTCTTCCTCAATAACTTGGCGGTTTAATTTTGCAGACGAGAGATACTCCAAAATATTGCGCTTGATTTATGGATTGAAACAGCTGCAAAGCCCCTCCAAAAAGTTAATCATCGTTATTAGATTGCGAAATATCAATTAATTTATATGTTTAAACCCAGAGATACATTTAAAATTGAAAAAATGAGGTTGGTCACTTAACTTTAAAGCATCCATTTCCGAAATATTAGATTTAGGCCTTCATCCCAAGGTTTAATTTAAAATGAACTCATTAAATCATTTGATAGCATCGATCAAAATACAATATATTTGATCTAAATTAATTTTAACAAATTCATTCTATTGCAATATAAATCATAAATATCAGTTATTATCTTAATACTCTGCTTCTTCCGAGGTTACATTTTTTTCTTACATCTTTGTTATTTTAGTTCGATACGGTAGCTAAAGAACGCTTCCAAGCACGATCACAGCTGTCCTTGCTTCAAAGATACTGCCTTTACGAATAACCTACAACCTAGTTTATCGTCCAATAATTCTTATGGAATAGTAATAATTTGTATTGGTGAACCTGCTTTCTCCCATTTACCAAATACAAATTCGATCTCCTAATTGAGCTTTATATTTCGATGAAGGTCTTTGCAGACCACCAATAGTGTAAATCATTATTTATAGTTCTTTTGATTAGCGTTCTGCCTTGACAACTTTCCAATTGAGATTAAAAATGATTGCCATGAGGCATATCAATTCAACCATATGAGCAATATTTATAATTTTTCGTAACCTGATCAATTAATCTTGATGATTGACCTATATATCCTGATTATAGATAGTAAAACTTTAGCTTCTTTTCTCTCTAGTGATTTCCTCGAGAGGAACATCATCAGCATAGTTAAAATCTATCTCTTCGCTACTATCAATAAAATGTTCTGCCATTTATAATTAATATTCTCGACCAAACCACTAAAGAAATGCTGCAAACATCAGAATAAGCAAAATTGAAAATATTACCTTAATCGGATATTGATATAGGGTGAAATGAGGGGACGGTTTCTTCTGCTATTGAGTTTGCAACTACTTGAGTCTTGATTCACCTCGTCTTTTTCGACCGAACGCTACAGTCGCCAATATACCGATTCTCATTTTATGTATTGTAATATTTTTGATTAATTACTTCCTTTTATAATATCAATGAAACTAATTTTATAGATTTTACAGCCAAATTCTTATGCAGTTCGCCTTTGACTACTCTGTAAAACTGATAGGGGGAGATCGTACAGCTTATTTGAGCTGGGGAATAGCAAGCATTATTTGGGTATTAGGCTTTCTCTACGTAAGTGAACATGACATTGATTCCTATTCATCAAATCTAAGCCGATCTGTTTGTCTTCTTCTATTTAACTTGCCTGTCGTGCTTCATTCTCGTAACTAGCTAATTGACCCTGTTTCAACTCTAAACATGACCATTAGACATATTTTGCTGTCGATATACGGGTTAGTGTTTGCTCAATGTTTTTTCTATCTTCCTATAACAGTTGTGCATACAATATATTCTTCGGGGCCACTATTTGTCTTAGCAATTGATTACTTTTTACATCATATAGTGATTACTAGAAGACAGCTAATAGGTGTAATATGTGCTTTTATGGGAGTACTTCTTACAATAAATGGGCACGTGATTTATACATTATTCGATGCAAATGATGCTCATGACTCTAAATTTAAGTATTATCGCCCAGAATCAGAAAACCCTTTGATTCAGTTGGCAGCTTGCTTGATCCTCACAATTTGTACTATTGGGTGGGCTTATGCAATCGTAATCGTCAAACAAACAAAAGGTGTTAATCACTATCAACTTAATTTTCATTATGGAATTATTTTAATAGCAATGACAGGTTGTGTCTATCAACAAACAACAGTTCAATAATAAATTCGTCTCAAAACTTTTCTTTGGTCAATTCTCTATCAAGGATTGCCATTAGCCATCGGACAAGCTTTCTTCAGTCATGCTTTAACAATCACCAAAAAATTTGGAATAATGACGATGATAGGGTTTATTGGTATTGTATTAGGCTATTTTATAAAAATATTTCGGTATCATTAAGACATCAATGCTGTTTGCCTTGGCGGAAGTCTGCTTATAATGTTGGGAGTTTCACGTATTGTGCTTCGCGAGTAACAAACACCTTCTTGATTATGATTTGTAGATATAAAATTAATTTGTAATTAAAATTTAGATCGAACCTTATTCATAATAAAATAAAAAAGAAAGACATTTAATAAGTATTATAATTAATTCAAACTGATTCTAATTTTCTATTTAAGTGTTGAAATAAGTTATCTCTCTATTTATTTTGAATATTGATCAATTTTGGTCATTTTTTCTTTTTACCTTTCGAAGTATTACCAGCTACTGGTACAAAACCAAGGTTCCTCTATTACTATTGTACTACGCCATATTCTGCATTAACCGATTGTTTAATTTAAGTTGCAAATAGTTCAGGATAATCGTGTTCAGAAATGTATTCTTTATTAAATTTTGGGTTGGTTGGCTTTGACTGCCCAGCTTTTCCTGCTTATGTATCCATCTTTTTTTCTTATTATTTGGTATTTTGCTTCCACATTTATAATTTGAAAAGATATATTTTTCTGAGCCTTTGTCCAAACTATTCTTTGGAAGATTTAATATTTTGATCGAATACATAAATGAACTCCAGCCCGCGATATATTTGAGATACAAATTTTAACTCATTGTTTTTGGAATTACTTTTCATACTATTTACTTGTATTTATAAATTATAATATCTATATTAGTCTTGCAATTTTTTATATCAGGAATTAATACTTAATTAAGGTTATAATACAAGATTGCGCTCCTTATAATCAACAACAAATTTAAATGGCTCACGCTCAATTGCTATTTCATTTGTTATTTTAAAGCAACAACATATCTGTGTTTTATCTTAAGATCAATCAGCTGATAGTTTTTCGATAATATCTCAATAACATCCATATCGAGAGGCAATATAAAGATGCAAATAGATAGTTCATGAATCAGATAAACTTTTATCGTCAAATCCATCAAATAAATGATTTGGCGTTATAAAGTAAAATATATATATTTCTTTATTGCCATGAGCATAAAAGCCATCAAATATATTGTGAAGTTACTCAATGTTGAGTAAAAATTAGGATTCACTCTCTAACAAAAGAATTGAGTTGTTGATAATTTGTTGGGCTTCTATTAAGTAGATTATTTAACAACTAAGTTAAGATATTATTTGCAAAGACACGCTATTTTGTTAGGAAGTTTTTAAGCAAAGTAACCTTCTGCCTTAAGACACTAAGATATCTTTTAATTCACTTTCCTCATTTCAAACCAAATTTAGTCTATGGTGGATCAAAGTTTATTTATTTATTTTTTCATTTGTATTTTTTTTTATTTTGCCGAATTATCATTAATTTGGGAAGGTAGAGAATAAATTTAGAGTTGACTACCAATAAACTTACATTATTTATCGACTTTTGTCTCGGTGAACTCAAATTAATGCAATTTTATAACAACAATTTAATTATTGGTTTAGAACTTCATGAATCAAATAAAATCATTTTGATTGCTATTTATCATTTCTAAACATAGATTTGATAGGTCGATATTAGAGCAGATATTAGTCCCCCTACAGCCGTTATATGCTCCCCCATCGATGGACTTAATATGCCCGAGTCTTTTCCAGCTGGCAGCAAATCAAACAAGTTCTTTGCTGCCTTTAAGTTGATATTAACCCTCTGTTCTCTGGTCACCTTTTTGAACTGTACCTAATATAAAAACACTGCAAGAGAGAGAAGAAGTGCAACGAACCTGATCTTAAGTCCAATCTTGTGATATTTCTGGTGATTGAGATTAAACAGTTTTACTCGTGCTCCCACGCTGATGTTATCGAAAATCCAGTAGAAGAAGTACAAAGTTTTAGTGAGAATGTGTAGGAGGGTGGATAATTACTCTTAGCCGTAGAACACCAAATGCACTATTGACTGGTACTCATCGATGCTCTTGAATATACGAAAGAGTTTCCTTGCTTCGCGAACAGCTTCTGCATTGTGTAGTGAGTACTGAAGAGACCGTCATACATAAGCTGATAGTAATCGCTCTTACCCTGGTAATGAGCAGCCATTAATCTGCAGATGTACTGCAGCACCTTGCATAGTTTATCCCTGCCCTCTAAATAAACTGTATTCTACCAGTTTTGCGCAACCAATTAGCAACATCGTCGAAATGTACCATCACTATATATGACATCATGTTCAATTGTAGTCCTATAGATTGTCAGTGCCAATCTCGCGCTCAATATGACTTATTGACTACTCGATTTGGGAGTTGGCCTCACGAATCTTCTAGAGTTAGGCCTACAGCACTTCTTTTTACTCTTTGAGGCGATCATTTTAAGCCTGAACTTCCTTTATTTGCATCTACTGCTCTTCTACTTATTTTATCAATCCTTCGTTATTCTCACTACCGCCTAACTTTAATGCTTCAAGTTCGGTCATTTTGGTATTGCGGCGATATATGAGATAGGCGCAGAGAGTCTCCAAGGTTGTAAGAATTTCCTTTTTCTTCTTTTCTTCGTGGGGATTGCAGCAGTGCATGACACATAAGTCGCAAGCTCGCTCCTTGTTTATCATTGACTTGGAGCAATCTCCACAAACTGCGTTGGAACATATGCGGCAGTGATGTTGGCGGAAAAAATTCGTAAAATTCCGTAAACAAATTACACAATAAGGCTGCTTCTTATAGGTCTATTTTCCCTTTATTTCGATATCTTAGTCGTAATTAACGTACCTGGAAGGGAAAGGTTGACCAGTTTCTGTCCTCCCCCAACCATGAAGGATTTCGACTGTGGTTCTTCACTGTTGACTGACGAGTTGTCAAAAGACTATACATCATCGCTTTCCTTAATCTTTTTACGCATCGGTGTTATCGGAGTGAATATACAAAATAAGTAAATTGGTTATGATATCATCAGTGTCTCTGCTTTTTATGAAGGTAGACCTTAATGACCCAGGCAGATACCAACATCTCCAGGACAGTCAAGGCAATGCCAATCCAGTTTGTTATCACTTCTGCCAGTACCACGTATGTTTGAAGTCGTAGCTCGAAGATATAGGACAGTATTACAAACACACTCCCTATAAGGTATATCACTGCAAATTTAGACTACCTTTACGCAATTGTTTTTTTCGCCAACAAGTAGCGCAGTATTTGGGTTAACGACAGCATTGCTAAAATTATTCCCTCACATGCTAAAGCGTAGCCAGGCAAGGGGTAGAGACTGTTCTTGTAAGCAAGCAAACCAACTGCAATAAAGAGATAAATTAGCATGAAAAGACTGTCATAATAATTGAGGGCCAGAAAGGGAAGAGCCATTATTGTGGGTACACTTAAGTTCTTCCGAAAATCCTTTTCTTGCTTGACTTTTTCTTCTTATTTTTGCTGTTCAATAACAGGGTGTTCTACTTACATTTGAATTAAATTATAAAGCGAGGATATTAGGTATATATCATGAATAAAAGCCATATCAAAGTTAGAAGTCAGCTATTTCAGGAGTGAAGCTACCTAGCAAATATATTAACACTAAAGTGAGCAGCAAAGTGGCCAAAAATGATATATTGCACGAGATTGATTACTTTGCATTTTGCACGTGATAAGAGCACTCTGGTGTACCAGTCAGGAATCGGTTTGTACGCTTCGTAATTGTGCAGCCAGTAATCACAAATTTATGATTCTGTTATCTACCCATAGGTTTCATTTTTTTTGAACTGAACATGATCGTGGTTCCGTTTCCGCAAGCAATTCCCAACATTTGATGCTCTTTACTGAAAGCTGTTTGGCAGCTTTGGTCTTCAGCAACCTCAATTGTATGAAACTTTCCATTGACTTCTTTCGTGACATAGGTGGCTTGCTTAACATTAAAATGAGTAATTAGTAATTCTTGCTTTCCTTTGCCTTAAAAACTATATACATTTTCAATTACTAGGCGGACTGGAATAGGGATTTTTCCGGACGGAGTTGATCCTGATAAATTGTCCGTAAGATTTGTTTCTTGTTAAAGTTGCACACAGCGATAAGATAATTATCTGTACTGACATATAAATCGGCAAGATTATGATCCAAACTTTTTATTGGATGTCCGTGAAGTAAATAGGAGTGCACAAGCTAAGATTACTAGTTACCAATGTGAAAGAATCGCACTGTTAAATCATCACCTCCCGTGGCCAACAACTCGCCGTCGGCTGAGAAGCAAATTGCATTCTGATTTTAGTTGATATTTTACGATGGTTGCATCCTTGGGACTAAAATCTGCCCTGAATCTATATCTTTAGGTGAGAGTTTTTCCTCCTTCACTAACATTGTAAACGACTATTTGATCGTTCGCGCTGCAGACTAAAAGCTATTTCTCTTCAAACACTGTCAAATTTTCGATGATGTGGCTACCTGTTGAGACTGAGGCAGCTGCTTCATGAGTGATATTGCGGTGAAATATTTTCTGAATGAAGTAGATTGGTACTATTTCGTTGGGAATACCCGTTTTGCCTCCTCCACCGCCAGAGAAGTAGATGTACTATCCGAAAACAGCAATCTAGTATGAAAGATGAAGTACTGAATAAATGGGTAGGCTGGTGTACTTGATGTTCATCGTAAAATGAAATTATGAATCATATAGTTAATAGAAAACGTGTCAATTTAATTTAAGGATAATATGCATAAAATTATTGACTTATATGTTAATTTTTACAAGGATATCCTGGTTTGTTGATCATTGATTTTTGTAAATCTATGTTAATTTTGTTTCTTTGAGTGATCTTTGAAAATAGAAATATTATACACATTAAAAATGCCAAAGCTATTAAAAAGTGTATTGAATATGTTTTGACGGTCTTCCCGTATAAAATGATTGAATCTTTTTTCTGTTTAATCTTTTAAAAATTTAAACTTAGATAAAAAATAAATACAATTTACTCAAAGATAGCTATTTTATCACATTATATTTCTCATGAGCGTTGAGTTTTAGCTTCATTAGATCAAAAAAATAAAAACTAAAGATTGAACCATTTTAAAAATTTACTTTTAATGGACCATATAATAATTTTTTAAAAAATGTCATAAGAAAAGTATACTTGAACAATAAAAAAAATATTTTAATCACTGTACTGTCCTTAAATAGATCCAGAGTCATGCTTAAATCCTCAGAATTTTAATAATTGGAATTTTAGTTATGATTATTTGATCATTTTTATTCTTAGTATTTAATAGTCCATTTTGGTTATATATTTTTTGAAGCGAGGGTCAAATACGTTATTTAAAGCTTTTTCCAAGAATATTATTCATCGGAATATAATTGGGAATTATTTTATAGATTTATTAGTTTCAATTGTTCAAGAAGAATCGATTTTTATGTGTATGATTAAAAGTGAGTCAGATTTTATGGTCCATTTTTACTCATACTTATCTGTTCCCTCTCTTCCTCACAGCATGATATGATATACTTTGCAGATAGGTCTTTTTTGTGGATTTATTCAAAAAAACAAGAAATAAGATAAATGGCAAGCCCATGATAATTTTATCCACTCTATTATGTTACTTTGATTCACCCATAATTTTTTAGATTTTTTTTACGGGCAATACTACTCCAGGTAAAGTAGACCTCCATTAATCTTTTCATTTCGGAAAATTTATAAAAATAATAAGGCCCACATTTTACGATAGCTCCACTCCACCCTCATCTTCCCATTGAGTTCCCGAAGCAAGATGTCTATATTTCAGAATTGATTTTTGGTGATTTGTTGATATAAATAATTAGATATGTTATTTTATACCATAAAATTAAGATAAATTTGAAATGAGCGCCCTAAAATAGATAAAAGAGCGGCTTAGTGGCATCAAGAACTGGGAAGGCCAAACTGAGTTGAATCTCAGCAGTATTAAAATAACTCGCATTACTGAAGAAATTAAGAAATACCTCTAGAAAATGAAAAAAGTTCAGATACTCATCATCCCTCAATGTGGACTTTAAACTTTGGATAATTTGCCGACCTGGAAATTAGTCGCAGTTGATCTTTCCAACAATCAGTATTTGGTGATTTACTTAGATTGGATGATAGTTGTCTCGCAAAACTGGTCTCCATACCAACTCTCACTCAGATAATACTTCTTGGCAACAAAGTTGAAAACGTTTAAAGTCTTAAACAACTTTCAACTCTCAAGGAATTAAATGAGGTTGACTTCAGCTAAAATCCAGTTGCATCAAAAAGTGATTACCAATCTACTCTGTTCGATTCGTATTCAATAGATGAGTTAGAATAAGTACTCTTAAAATTGTGGACCAAAAGGATAAAGACGGAAACGAGGTTGAGGAGGAATCAGAAGATGGCAGTGATGGTGATGAAGAATACGACGATGATGACGACGATGAGGAGTTCTAAGGTGATGACGATGAGGAGGAATACGAAGAGGAATCCAGTGAGAAGCCAAAAAAAAAGAGAAAATGATGAATATCACATCCTATTTTCTTACTAATTATTATAAGTTTTTTTCTAATCTTTTGATAAAAGTGTACTATTGATCAAACAGTTAGCAAGATATATGAAACATATCAAATCATCCAAAACATAAATAGTTCATAATGTCCAACACTTCTTCGCGAAGTTTCTTGTCAACTGAATCGTTTGCCTGATTGCTTTTTAGATGGATGGATGCTTTACCATTAACATAGCAAGTGATTTTCATCATAAAAGATGTTGTAGATTTTGGGTAGCTGAACATAATACCATATGAAAAAGAATTCGGATCGCTTTAATTTATCTTTATAAACGATATCGTACCTCAATTAATGGAAGAATAAGTTTGAGATCCTCATGACTACGAATATTCTTGAAGTCCAAAGGTTTCGGCTTGATGTGATATTCGTTCTGTAGATGATTCCATGCATTGATGAATTGCTCTTAATATATAAATTCAGGTTTGATCAGTTGAATAAATGGAAGAGTAACTTTTGCATTCACTTTTTTTTTGTTAGAATCTAACTTATATGAAATTTGAATGTGAAAATATCCGTTATCGAGACAATTTTTTGAGAGATCAACCTCAAATAGGAAACTAGTATTGTATTTGAATTCATCATACATTATTTTAGAAGGACGCATTTGTAATTCACTTTATTGAGCTTGCGGACCATAAACAATCACAAAAATATCGTAGAGATTTATTGCACATTTATTGGCTACTCGTACCTCACAAAGCACAGGATATCGTTAATTACTAGTTATTGTGAATTTGCCAGTAATGTAAAATTAAAAACTTTCAAAAATGACTGAACTTTTTTGAGTCAAGCATCGACGAAGATATTTGTTGGAAGAATCTAATGTATTTGCGATATACTATCGACTATTTTCAGGAGGTATAAATGCAAGCTCAGATTGGTAGGAACGATTGCGCGATTGGTAGAGTGGGAAATCTTGGGTTGTAAGATCCAATTGCAGAGGAGAACAAAATTAATCAACCAAATTTTGTTGCTAAGAAAATTTTTATTATTTTAGTTATTTAATAGCATTTTTAACTGGATCTAAGTAATTTTATTCACCAGCTTGGCCCATTTGGGAACTTTAATAAAGGCCTTGCTCTTCTCTACTGAATTAGGGCTCGCTTCGACTATGACTACGGCGACTGCTTCTGGAAGATTGATGGTTGTCACTTTCACCCTGATAATAATTAATAATTTTAGGGATAAATTTTTGTTATTTTTCTTCATTCATTTCCTGAATAGCATTTTTAACGATTTATTATAAACTTTATATTTTTTAGTTAATCTTTGTAAATAAAACATTCTTTTCGCCATTTTCTTTTATCTTACTAATTTCATCTTTAATTTCTGTCATTTTTAAATTCTTTTCCTATTTCTCTTTTTCCTTGATATTTTTCTTCTCCTTTTTGTTATCTGCCTCTACTTTCAGTCTCGACTCTTTTTTCTAATATTCAGTTTTTAATTTTTTTAATTCGTTTATGATTTTCTCTTGATCACCGTTTGTTTATTTGAGATTTTTCATCAGATCATTAAAGTTGGTTTTCATTTATTCATAATTAGTCAGTAGTTTAGCCATTTTCTCTTATTCATGGGTGAGTTAAAATATATTAGCCCTCTCCTCGTTAATACTTTATAGATGAGTTGGTTTTTTTTCTTTCTTCTCTTTGGATTTTCCCTCTGGCTTGAAAAACAGCTCTCCACTCTGTAAATATTTTTTCTTCTAGAATTTTTAAATTTCTTAATTGATTTATTACTATTTCATTTAGCGGCCTTCAATTCCATCTTCTTCTTCTTCAACATACTCAGCGGGCAAAAAGTTTGCTTCCATCAAATTAACTTCTCCTGTAGTTTGTTTCTTCTTAAAATTATTCATAAACTATTATCCAAAGATATTTATGATATCATTCCTCATATCTCCCTGCTTCAGCTCAATTTGGTAGTGATTGTTTCTGAATATATAGTTTCCATTCTTCTACTTGAAATCCAATTCTTTTTTACGCTTATAACTTTTAAGTTCATTACTATAGTTTTTGAATTAGTCTCGAGTTTGAAATTTTTATTAGTATTGATAATCATTTTGTTGATCTAAATTACGGTAAAACATGTCCATATTATTCTGTTTTGCCTTTGTCAGCATTTTTTGCAATTTTTCATACCGTTAGTTAGGTTTTAATTCACTTGTGCTGTTCTTTGGAGAATTTTAATATTTAAAAGATCTGCTTCTGTCACTCTGAGCATATGAAATTTAACTGATATTTCTCGAATTTTAAAATTAAAATTCCCTACTGTCTTCCTTAGATTTAGCAGAAACCATATTATCCTGTTTGCCTCCCAAAAAATTGGAATCGAATGATTGCTCGCTCTAAGGTTTTCCCTCTTCCACTGGATCGAACTGATCAAACTAAAAGCTATGATTTTCTACTTGCTACATCACTTGCTCAAGATTTGACTATTTGTGAGCGGATGTACCAAAAAAATCAAAATCATCAAACTATGTCATGAGTGCTGCTTTCTGTTTAAATAAGTAAAGATTATAAATAAAAAGGTGGATTATAAATATATTAACATCTACAAAAGCATAAACAGATCATATGATGAAGACTATAACCCAAATGAACGATTCATTATTTGTGCATCTTTCCAATGATCGTTATGACCTCAGTATCGTGCATATAAAAAGAGTGATCTTCAAGATAAGAAGTGAAGAAAAAATATCATATTATGGTGAGTTATTATCTATAAAAAAAGATTTTATGCAGAAGAATACAACAGTTTCTCATCATTACCTCATTATTGTCGATATTAATTGTGCATGGAGCATTTATTGCATTAAAACTATAGAGGAATAGCCTAGACTTGTATACAATGGCAAACTCATGTCAGAAAAATGGGAACTCACAAAATTAATCAATGTCCATTAAATTGATGGCAAAATAGTGTTTTTAATGAGTGGATTTAAACTTTTATATGTTAATTTGCCTCACCACGAAGAATAGGATGAAAGATATTTGTTCTCTAAGGAGTTTATCCCTTATGGTAATGAACCTGAGTTCTAGCATGGTCAGTTTTCATTAAGAAATGGTTTTTTGCTTAAAGGTGAAGAGTATTAAATGTCGTTAAGCTGTTACCAAGTAATAAATTAATCAACAGGAATGTTATTTCTTGTGTTTAAATCGAATAGCAATAACTTATACTTTATCTATACTCTTGAATATTTGCGCAAGAATGCCTATTTTATAAGCAGTAAAAATATCCTCTATAACATCGAAAGTTAAATAATCGCTGTATTACCGACTCAGTTTGCTGATTTGTTTATCGTTCAAACAACGAAAAATCTAATAATTTGGAATATAGGGCAAACAACAAGTGAATAGTTAAAAGAAGAGTTGATTTAAATCAAATTTAGATCCAAAATCGTGAAAATGGTAAAAAACGGAGATTTAATGTATATTGGTGCTACTGACAACAATAAAATAATTATCATTAGACTTGACAAAAATACCAAAAATATTAAATCAGAAGAAATGACCATTCCCAATCTACCAATATAAGTAGCAGTGCTTGAAATATATCCCAACCTAAAATCTTAATAGCACTATTTGCTTACAAAAAAATAGGAGTTTATTATCCTTTTAAAAAAGGGTCAATAAAAGATAATTTATAATTAATATACTAAAATCTTAGAATCTCGCCTCTAAATAAGCAACTCATACAACTTTTTAATCATAAAAAAACTTAGAGGAAAATAATAGGAGAAGATTATTTATGGAAATCATCTTTTTACTTATAATTTAGAACACTATATGCATGGGCTCATGATCAACATGACCTAAAATGTAATGGTAGATAGCAACGCAGAAAATGTGGCAGTATGGATTAGTAGTCCTCTTATTGGACTAAAAAAAATTAGTATTGCTCTAAAAAAGAATGACAAAAGTCCAAAAAGGCCCAATAGCAGCCGATTAATATCAAATCAAGCTTAAACTATCAATAGTGGAATTGAATATTAAGTGACTGTGGACAAGAATATCAAACTGTCATGCGAGTAAACTCTTTTTCTGAACAGTAAATATCAAATAAAAGCCTAATAGATTATCTAACTTCCAAAAAAGATATCGAAAATATCAAAACTATTTGATGATGCAACTGATTATATTTCAAAAGCTTTGGTTCTATCTGACCTCTTCGTACTTGTAATAAGCTAACAAATTCATATATTCGATAATAAATTTATTCGAAAATACATATACTGCTGTAATAGTGAAATAAAAAACATTTATGCCCTCAATGATTACAATATCATCGCTATCTAGCTGTTTGAAAACGGTGTGGACAGCGAATACAGCAATGAATTGACAATACTGATATTGTAAGAGGAAAAAGCAAGTAAGATTAAAAAAATTGCGATCCAATAAATATTTAAGCCAGTTCAGCTCTCCACTGTAATAAACACAGCATAGCATAAATTGAATATTTTTGGGAATAAATTGATTATTTGTTCCAACGATTCATTGCACAGATATCAAATTTAAAAAATAATAGTTTAGTAGTTTTAGCTACCCCTACCAACTTCCCACTTATTTGCATTTTCAGTCATTCCTTACTATCCTTTTTCAAAAGAGAAAAATAATACATAATTCATTGTACTTTATAGAGAGGAGGAGATAGATTTGTAAAAACAGTTTGAGGATGTATAACTTTACTTTGGCTCTTTTAGTCCTAAATATCTATTTAAAAAAGTTGAATTTAGGAATATAACAGTCAGCTATGAGCGAGTACTGACTTTGTCTTAATTACCAAAAGACAAAATTCTATTTGCAGTAGGGACCAGCTACACTTAAGGATCAATTAAAAATGCCTCCAGTTATAAAAGTATACTGCTCGTTGGGGAAAAGTATCTTAGTATTTGTGGGATGAAGTTTGGAAGATTAGAGTTAGAGTGGCTATAAGATCGTTCATACATCGAGAGATAGTTGACTAAAATATAGTCGTTTCCCAATTAGCTAGTATCCCAATGCGCAATTCTACCAATTTCAAAGCCTATAAAAATGGTGCCAACTCTAAAAAAGTAGTATCTTCTTTTGCATAATAGTCGATAAATTTACTACGCAAGCCGGAGCTCCACCAAAATATAGCTAATATCTTATTATTCCCTCATGAATGATGACTTTGTCAGTTTCAGAAATAACCTGAATATAAACTAAATAAATGACTAACCGTATATGAATATCTTTAACCAAAAATTAGTCATCAAAGATATTAAATATGTCAATGATCGAGTTATTTTTGTCCTCTATTAAATTTGCATAGTGGTACTAGAAGTAGGCTACAACAATTCGTTAGTGGTAAGGCAAGAGATAAAGTTTAAATCCAACGATATTCCAGACATCATACAAATAGAATAGTTTTTGCAAAATTATGACGATGAAAGCATCTATCTCCGTTAAAAAAATGGCAGAATATTTATCCTTAAAAAAGTTGAAGAATCTTACCAAATTGTCTTTCACTCTTTTATGGATGAAGATGTCCTACTTTTCAGCAGAGTAAGCAACTGGAAATAACGATAGAGAACATATCATTTAACAGAAGTGGAGAAAAATATAAAAGCATATGAAGAGTTAGTTTTGAAGAAAGATGGGCAGTTAATGATAAAATCATTGTAAAACAAAATTGAGGAAACTAATAAATTTGTTTATCTATGACTTTATTCTATAATTATTAGTCCTAAATTTGTAAACAGAAAATATACATAAGCTATCATTTACTTCATTTATCAAAGGATATATATTTTTAAGTTGTTGTCAAAAATGTTAAAATCTTTGTATACGATAAATATAATCAACAAAATATTTTCAAAAAGATAAAATACAAATTATAAAAGTAAAGATTTTATGTCAAAATTTATGATAAATCGAGAAAACAAATAAAATTAACTAAATCTTATTTTTTAGTACAAAGAGCCAATTTCATAATGTAATTCAAATTATTGTCTATTTATGTATAGGAGATTTGTATAATTTTTACCTCTACTGCTAATTATTCAAAAATTAAAGCTTATTTATTAGAGTTGCTCTAATTCGTAACTTCCTATAAATTTATTGATTAATTTATTGTGATTTTATTATTATTTAGTTGCATTAGTAAATTAGAAATCAAGCTCGGATAAAGATAAAACTATAGTAGGATGGCAAAGGAATCAATGATTAGTCTTGTCAGCCAGCGGACAATTGTTTTTTGTCATTCCAATCCTTCCCTGAATATACTTGTTAGGAGTTTTCATTCCTGAAGTATTTCTACGTGTGGGATAATCTCTATTAGTAGCAATTGAAGAATTAGGAGTAGTAACACGACATGAATCTATACTTGAATTTGACTGAAGCATTTTGCTTTAAACCATGGGTTCAGAACTCATCTTGCCTAAAGATACCTTTGAGACAGGTTCTTCCTGCAGACTTTCTATTTTCCCTATGAGAAATTTCACTTTTCCCTTCAGCTAATTTATCTAATTCTAGTATCCTTCTTTGATTGACTCTATTCTATTATCGTATTTGTCAATACACTGCTTTAAAGCAGCATCCTTTTGATATGTTCTCTGGGTTCGGGTACCCTCTAGTTCTCGAGTCAGATTTCTAATGTCTTCTTCCCTCCCTTTTAATAAATCAGTCTTTTTTTTAATTTAAATAAGGTAGTAATTCTCCATTTATTTCGCAATTTATCCACAGCTCTCTAATTTCTTTTAAAGTGCTTCTTTTTCCTTTTGTAATTTTCGTTCTCTCTCATCTGAGCCACTTTCCTTGTCACATACCATGGCCTCCCTCTTGATCATACTTATTTCCCTCGAGTGCAACTATGTCAATTTTTAGTTTAAATTTTTAAGCTATCCGTTGTTGTATTTCAAATCGTTAATTTTTTATAGGTAATTGCTATTGAGTATCTCCAGTTGTTCTTTCTATGCAATGCAGGTTACAAGCTGTGTCTTCAATTTCTAGATTTCCTCCTTCATAATTTCCTGTTTTTGATAATTGATTTGCTGGTTTTGGTCTTGGTTAAGTTGATGCATAATGTCCACCTCTCGCTTCACACTGCTCAATCTGAATTCGGCTTCTTCCAGTTTATCCTGCAGTATTTAATTTTCAGTCTTGATATGGAAGTAGGCTGCACGGTACTCCGTAACTTCCTCCATCTTTGTTAGTCTTTAATAATAAATTCGATAATACCTGAATTAATTACATTTGTAAATCAAAATGCATAGCAACATTACAAAAGCTTTACTCAATCGAATGAGACAAGCCTTTCCTTCACTCAAATAGCGGACTATTCCGGGAGAGAACGGCAGCATTGCAGTTGTCGGTGGCTCCTTTTAATTTACTGGAGCCCCTTTTTACTCGGCCATATCTGCATTGAGAGTGGGAGGAGACCTTTCTCATATTTTTTGCTCAAAATTTAGTGCACCAGCAATAAAGTCTTATTCTCCAGAGATAACTGTGCACCCTATGTTTGTGTCAGAGTAGTAACTGATCTGCTCCCAATAATAAGTGTAAGTGATGCTGTAGGAGTGGGCGGGAAAACTAAAGGAGTGGAAGAAGGCAGTGAACTCATGGATAATTGGTCCTGGGCTCGGGAGAGATCGCTATATGCAAGATTTTTTCCCCTATTTGGTAAAGAACTTGCCAGATGGTTGCTTGGCTATCTTTGATGCTGATGGAATATACTATCTATGCAACAATCCTGAATTATTTAAGTAGCTTACTAGATTCAGAGTCATCCTGACACCAAATCATCGATAACTTGCTTTTTTACAGCGCTATTTTAGGCTGGACCTAGACTCTATTCTAAAATATAACGAATCCAAAGAAGAAATTAGCGAAATATCTTCATCTTTTGCCATGAAGAATTTTAAAATACTTATCAAAGGTGAGCATGATGTCGTACTTGGCAACGATAGATCCTTCATTATTAGAACACCAGGAGGAAAGAAGAGATGTGGAGGAATGGGAGATTTGCTGGCGGGAGTTACTTCTGTTTGCGCATTGTGGGACTTCGAGTATGGACCTGTGCTTGCCTCTAGAATCGTGAGAATGGCTACTAGAGCAGCCTATGAAAAATAGGGACGTGGTATGACAGCTCCAAACGTAATAAAGGAACTATCAGAAACAGTTAAGCTCGTATAAAATGAAATTCTTTGAAATATTGAGAGCTTATGTATTTTTTATACTATATTAAATAGTGACATATTTAATATATTTAAATAGATATTGTTATTACTATAATTTTATCCCGATTTCATAGTATATAATGATATTTTTTGACTTCTTTTTGTCAGTTTTATGATATAATCTAATCCATATAATTTTAAAATGGTTTATTATTTTATCTATCAATATCTCAACATAAATATTCTTTTATTGCATTATCAAAAGAAAAAGAGCAAAGGTCCCTACATTTTAAATTAAATAGTATCATTATTTCAATTAGAGAGTAAAAATAAAAGATCACTTGCTGGATGATTTAAGAATATTCTGAATATAGCTACCTGCAATGCTGTCGATGGCTCCCTTGTAGAATCGGTCAAGAATTACTCCCATTAAACTCAGGGCTTTAGCTTTGATTTCTCTCGAAGACAATGATAAATTTAATAATCCCTTTGCACAAGTCCTTTGTAAGTCATTATTAGAATTTTTCTCTCCGATTTATAAAAATTTAACGAATATTTCAAGACCCTTGAGGTTAATGATCTGATACCGACACTGCTAATCAAGAGTAAGATTGGAGATAATCTTTAGGACATTAGTTGATAACCCTTCATTTTCTGTTTTCAGCGATAGCTTTATGTAGTCTTTGATATGGGGCAAGAACCGAATAGCAGAAGTATTCCTATCCTTATCGCTCATCTCAGACAATGCCTATATATTTATCTTTAAAAAGTCAAGATATGGTGACCCCAAGAACTAGCTAGCTTGCTCAATGTTAAACACTCCCTTTGAAGAGGACTCTCTTGCAATTAGAGAATAGTATTCACATACGGCTGGGTGAGCATCGGGATGTGACTACAACAGAAAATTATGAATTTTACGAATTATATCCTTTTGCATGATCTATTTGGCTTTCTATTTAGTCGTTTGGGAAGTCACTGCCTTTATTACTTGCGAAAACAATCGCGCGGTCTGTTTGTCTTTGATTGTTTTGACTGTAAAGATAGAGGTTAGTTTGATGTAATAGTCAAATCGAACAGTAGCCTAGCTAATAAGTTTGGGGTTATCAATTAGTTGTTGGAGTCCCTGAGATTTCATCTCTTGGCTATTTGAAGTAATCAAATCTAATACTTCCTACAGATTAGAACCAAACGAAGATTATTGTAAAGCTGTGGGAATATAGGCTGAATTAACGTTTGTATTAATAGTTCCACCTTTTCCAGCTACATTACGAATTATTTGAACAGCCATGCGTTTCATCTATGGTTGTAGGGATACCTCTTTCGATAACTCAAGTACATTTTTCATAATTTTATGACTACGGAGCAGTTGGGAGTAATCCTTGTTGAGAGATAGCTTATAGAGTAGAGCTAACAACTCCTCACCCACTTCAGGAAAGATAGCAAAAGAGTTTCTTACTTCCATTAGCCAAAAACTGAATAACTTTAGTAGCAAAATATTTTGCATTTCGTGGGCTTCTCTATAGAACTGTTCTAATGTCTGTGGAGTGAATATCTTATTTAATAGTTTACATAATGCAGTCACAATTTCGATATTGGAATACCAAAATCCCAAATGAATGATTTATGGAACAACTTCTAAAGGACTAAGTTCTACATCGAGCTGCTGTAATTTGCCAAGAACACTGCCGCAAACATATCTCAAAGTCATGAAAAGATCAGTCACATTAGCAGGGAGGTTCATATTGGTTCCTGTTTTCTCCTTGTGAGAGCTTACATATAGCGTGTCGTTACTGTTGACATGTTCACCGATGGATGAGTTGTTGGATAAAACAAATCCTTCGATATTTTCGATGACACTAACCAGTATTGTAATGCCGTGCAATTATTGCAACTACTGTTAGATGTTGCGCTTCAACCTGGCCACTGTGGTTTTGGCTGGGTGTGGAAAGATGTACGGTGCACAATAAGAGATATTTTAAATTGATCCTTCTATTTTAGGATGACATTTAAGCGTAAATTACCATCTTTGAGTTATGACATTTATAAATTACGATTTATTATTATTAAGGAATAGGAATTCATTAAATCGAATTAACTACTGCTCGTAAAATGGCCTTCATTTATAGGAGTAAATCGAAGTATTTAATTAAAATTCTGATTAAGTTGTTCCTACTTTTGAGTGTAATGAAACTCTAAAGGAATGATTAAATTGTGATTGTAAAAGCAAAGAAATATGTTTGAATTAGATAATAAGATTAATAGTGATAATATAATGTTGTGCTATAACTTCCTCTCCAAATCCAGAACGTTGTTGCATCGTCCATCAGCCTCTCTTCTCATCTATATGCGAAACCATAACGAACTCATCAATCCCCCAGATTCCCAGCTCAAATTGTCCTACGCTCATCCTAGCAATCTCGTTCCCGAAGCACCCAAGCATACACCCATCATGTTTAAACTTGACCCTGAAATGTAACAACTAATCGAAAGGCAGATCTTTGAAGAATATAAAATCAAACTATTGCGAGGTATTATTGATGAGGTTGAATAAGTAAGTCTTGCTAATTTAGACACCAGCTGATCCTCTATGGGGTGTGGAAAAACCTCCTGTTCATTATTACAAGCGCTACAGCAAAGAAGACCTCATGTCTGTTTCGCACCCACAAAACAAAGACTTCTAAGCATCTCTTCAAGCCATACACAGGGTGTATTTCACGTCTACTTTCATCAACGAGATTAATTTTGAGGTTATTGAAAGCTCTGATCTTCATCAACTTGTCGAAATCTGCCTAAAAGCCAGAGAGAGCGGCATTTCTGATGGTGGAATTTGGTTTGCTATTGAAAAAAGGTTTGATCGGGGCCATAAATTAAATTTGTTAAACTCTGATGAGCTCATAAAACTGAAATATGCTTTTGATGGTCTTCAGAAATATGGAACTCCAATATTTCATGAGATATTGGGAGCTCTGCTGCAAGAGGATGCTCCCAAGTTAAACAAACACCAGCTTACTAGCTTATTCTATGCCTGCAGATTTTCTAATCCAGGAAAAACCAATGTGCAACTTGAAAGTTTGAAGGCACTAGAGCCTCTTTATGCAAGTTTTAGTTTCCAAGAAAAGGCAGATTTTCTTTTCACGTATACACTCTGTAGCAAACCATTAAAAGTACATAAAAAGGTTCAGAAACGAAGAAGATATGAATTTCGTGAATTTTCCAGTGCTTTTTTATTCCGTTTGAATCTATGGGATCTTCAATTAACTCACGATAGCGCTGCAAAGATCATATACTCCCTGGCTAAGCTTCGCTTGCCCAACACTAAATTTATCACACTACCAATTCTAGATTATGTTGAGAAAAATGTGGATAGTTATTCTGAAGATAAAGATCGTTTGTATCAAGCCATTTTATATTTAACTTAGTTAGAGGGCGGAGAAGGAGTCATTGGGCAAGACTTCATGACTCAACTTCGCGAAAGGGCTGTTGGTAGGTGGGACTAGTTTAACAAAATCTAGCAAATTCGCATGATTCACACATGGTGGAACTGGGGATTAATGGATTAAGCTCTGCTTGATCTTTACAAAGGAATCTAATTATAATTAGATACTACTCTTCTTTACTATGCCTGCCAAATCGAGTTGAACAATTCCTCAGAACGGGAGTGGCAAATAATCCACTGTTTGTCCAATATGTAATGCTTGCCTTTACCCTATTACCCAGCATATCGTCGTTTTTATAACTCTATAAAATCAACAACTTAATGGAATATGGAAGGATTAGCTGATAAATTACGCAATACTGAATATTATTTTAATGCAATGCGGATTTACGATTCCATGTATTCTGTGCCAACTTACCGCCATTTGAGGTAATTTTAAAAATTTGTGCAAACGAATCTTGCATAAATTGGAAACCCTATCTAAAATTTGTAATTGACCCAGTTTGGTTTTCCCAAGCATCAGGTTAGTCTTGACATAATCACGAAGAAAGAATGCATTCCCGGTACTCTCAAATTGAAAGAGACTTACAAAAACAAAATGCGAAGTCTCAAAACTCTTGGATGGCGTCACTTGGCCTTTGGCGAGCAATAACTTAAGACCACACCAATTGGTAACATAATTATCAGCATTCAATAATCATATCTTCCCTATGTGGAAGAACAGAAGGCCGTCATGGACTATCAGGATTATCAACGTGCAGAATAAATCGAAAAGATAAAGATGATTAGGAACATCACCAAATGGGATTTCAAGATGCTCAATAAGTTGATAGCTGAGCCGGGTAGAGAAGAGATAGTGTTAGGAGAGGACGATATTGATGAAGATCCGTTAGGTCTTCGTGAAAAGTAACCGGAAGAAATGTTACAAATGGATCTGGATATGGATCTGTAAAAGAATATGGAGTGATTATTAAACAACTACGATTATTAAAATTATTATTCGTAATAAATTTTATAAAATTTGGGCTTAAGCTAAGAAAGAGGTCAGATGTACTCATTAATTAGTTTCCTAATAATTTTTGGTGAGGCTAAAATTATTTAGCGTTATTTTAACAATAAGCATATCTAATTGCAATTAAGACAAATGATTGAAAATCATCATCGATTGATGACTTGATATATAAATTGACTGTAGCAATAATTGTAAAAATAACGAATATATCATTTTAAATCATCCATAATATGATAATATGTGAATTTTAATTGAATTCAAATATGCTATTGAACAATTTATTAAAGTTTTAAATATCATTTCAATACTTGTTCAATTATTAAGAATAAAAAATATCTATTGGAAAATCTTAAAAAATAATAAATGAATTTTGGAGAAAAAATTATTAAGTAGCTGATATTCAATCTAAAATTAAGATTAAATTTTTGGCATTAATTATTGTTCTTTTCATAAGGAAATATATAGTGATATGCTTGTATCAGAACATTTGCCTTGAAAAAATTCTTTAAAATTTGTTGAATATCTACAATGTTGAAATTGGAATTAAAAGAATAAGATAATACAGTAAAATACTTTTTAAAATCAAAATAATACTTTTTAAAATAATTAATTTTAAATCGTTGAATAATTAAGTTTACTTATAAATAAAATATGATTAGTCCACCAAAAATCGAACCAAAAGCTTTAATTAAGCCCAAAAAGGCTTTAGTAGCTATTGGAAGAATGGGCCATGGAAAATCTGCTTTTGTGAAAATGCTTGCTTGCCCATAGGAAAAGCCTAATATCCATGCTAGAACTGACATATAATCCGTGACTGGAGTTATCTCATTCTATAAAGTTGATCCTGCTCTTAGACTCTATTCATAAGATTTATATGTGATTGATACTCCAGGATTAGATTCTGATGAGGCTGTTTTTGTTATCTTAGAACATTTATATGAGTTCATTATTCGTGAAAGTTTTGAAATAGTGGCACTAGTCTATGTGTTGAACATCAACGCTGGAAGATAGTCAAATGACAAAGGAAAAAATTGTATATTTACTTTTTATGAGCATTTGAAGCTAAGGCACTCAATAAAAAAGGAAATTATGACTTGCTTGTTGTCTCACTTCGATTAATACCATATCAAAAAAGAAGGCAACTAAAGGTTATTTCTCCAATTTGAGAAAAAATTTACTCAATATGGAATTCCAGAAATTTGGAAGAGAAAAATTTAATGGATGAGTTAACCAGAGGAGGATCGCAATTAATATAAATAAATTGTCAATAATTAAAGTAACAAAGGTCACAAAATATGGATTAATCAATGGATACAACTTAAAGGACACTTAAAACAGAACAAGCTCCTAACTTTTTATTAATTCAAGAAAGATTTATAAATATTCAACACAAAATTGATAAAATAATTGGAAAATGTTTTAGATTCAAATAGTGGAATTAAAACTGAACTCATTTTTCGAGAATTAATTATTGAAAAATTATCTTATTGGAGGGCTTTGTCTTAATCTGTAAAAGATTCTATTAAAGGTTTTATTTTAGGGCCTGCAATTTTTCATTTATTTAGCAAAAATCTAAAGGAATGCTCCGATAGTTGGGAATAACAGCATCATCAAATATTGTGTAAACAACTAATAGAGCTTCAAATGTAAGAATTGTAAAAATGTACCAAGATAACAA